>ERZ1643246.501-NODE-501-length-50249-cov-10.798123_pt1 | contig 50249 bp, 55 predicted proteins | sample MGYA00579265_ERZ1643246 | MGnify/ENA primary metagenome ERZ1643246 (study PRJEB29033, sample SAMEA4952261) | chicken gut metagenome | biome: Broiler Chicken; feature: Gastrointestinal Tract; material: Caecum | place: Ireland | collected 2018 | study: Broiler... | reverse complement strand
AAATATTGCATAATTAATAATATCTACCTCCTTTTATGCAAAATAAAAAGATATGTAATTAAACATACCTTTCGCTATTTCAAAACTAATTTTTATTAATAATATTTTGCTATATCTTTTATTGTAATATCTAATTGAGGACATTATATTTTTATAATTGATACTACTATTTTAAAATCAACTTCTTTTTCTTGTTCGTTTAAAAAATCTATATACATTTTTCTGTCATTGATTTTTCCTTTAAAACAAAGCAATTCTACTATTTTATTATTTCGTGTCATTTGGTACAATTTAGCCAACTATATTTTCCTATAGGTTCATCTCTTATTATTTTTAATCTTGTTTCTTTTTTTCCTGTGCCATTATCTATATTATTAAATGCTCCAATGATTCGCCATAGCTCATTATTGAAAGATACATAGTTATTTGGATCTGCTCCAACATATCTTAGATTGTTATCTACTGTATTATCAAATTTTAATTCATCAGTTTCTCCCTTTGCTAAAATAGCTTCTGCAGCACTCATTTTTTTTAAATATAAATCACAACGAGTTTTATAGATAGTTAATCCTTTTACTACAGGTGCCCAGGATTCGTTATCCCAAGATACGGTTACACTTGCATCTTCCTTGCCATTTACATAGCAAACTGCTTTATCAAATCCATAGGCTTCTGAATTGTTTTTGACTGGAATTGTATTTGTTTTTTCATTTTCTACATAAATTGCAAGTTCTAAATTTTCTAAGATTCTCTTTGTTCTGGAATGGTTTTACTCAGTATACCCCCCCCCCAGAACTAAAAAACTGGTGAGGAGGATTCCTAAAATTATGATTTTACTCTTCATTTTTTCATCCTCTTTTCGTATTCTAATTATAGCAAAAAAAGAAAGGATTGAAAACATTTTCCTTTCTAATTTTTATCTTCTTTTTGATCTTTCTTAATAAAGCCATAATGTTCACGAATTTTGGCTTCTAACTCTTTGGCTAGTTCTTTATTTTCTTTTAAATAAATTTTAACATTTTCTTTTCCTTGGCCTATTTTTTCACCATTATAAGCATACCAAGCTCCTGATTTATCGATAATATTTAAGTCAGACGCAATATCAATGATTTCTCCTTCACGAGAAACTCCCGTTCCGTACATGATATCTACTGTCGCGGTTTTAAATGGTGGAGCTACTTTATTTTTTACTACTTTAATATTTGTTTTGTTTCCTAAGATTTGATCTCCTACTTTAATTTGTTCCCCACGACGAACATCTAAACGAATTGTGGAATAAAATTTTAAAGCTCTTCCTCCTGGTGTCGTTTCAGGATTTCCAAACATAACTCCTACTTTTTCTCGCAATTGATTAATAAAGATTGCAGTTGTTTTCGTTTTATTAATTGTACCAGATAATTTTCTTAAGGCTTGACTCATTAGTCTTGCTTGAAGACCGACATGACTGTCTCCCATATCCCCTTCGATTTCAGCTTTAGGAACTAACGCAGCAACAGAATCGACCACAATGATATTTACAGCTTCACTTCTTACTAATGCTTCACAAATTTCTAAGGCTTGTTCTCCGGTATCTGGTTGAGAAAGTAATAGCTCATTGATATCTACTCCTAAATTTTTGGCATATACAGGATCTAAAGCATGTTCAGCATCAATGAAAGCTGCTCTTCCACCTTCTTTTTGAACTTCTGCTATTGCTTGTAAAGCAAAAGTTGTTTTACCAGAAGATTCTGGACCATAAATTTCAATAATTCTACCTTTTGGATATCCACCAATACCAAGGGCAATATCTAGTGCTAAAGAACCACTTGATGTAACATCAATTTCCATATGTTCTTGAGCTCCAAGTTTCATAATGGCACCTTTTCCAAATTGCTTTTCAATGTCGGCTAATACTTGTTCTAAAGCTTTATCTTTATCTTTTATATCTTTTGTAGTTTTCATATATTCCTCCAATTTCTCTGTAATTTCATTTTATAATAGAAAAAAACGTTTGTCAACTTTTTTGCGAACAAACGTTTTGCATATTTTTGCCAATCAATTTTAAAAATTGGTTAAAGGATTTTTTAAAATTGACTACATTTTCTTAACCAATTTTTTAAATTAATCAAATTTTATTTTTTCTTTAGCATGAATAAAATATAAAATTCCTGAAATTACAGATAAAATGGTGGCAATATCTATTAAAATGTCAGCTACATAAATCCCCCATACTTCAAATGGCAAATTATAAAATAACATTAAAGAAAGACCACACATCATAAAAATGGTTTTTACTTTTCCCCATTTACTAGCTTTTATGATCACTTTATTTTTAGCTGATAAGGCTCTTAGAGCATCAACGCATATATCTCTTAATACGATTATGATTGGAATGATTACAGATATAAATCCTTGATAGGCCAATAAAATTAAAATGCCATTTACTAATACTTTATCGGCGATAGCATCTAGAGTTGCTCCAAAATCGGTTGTTTTTTTGTCTTTACGAGCAATCGCTCCATCTAAATAATCGGTAACACAAGCGATGACAAATATAAATCCAGCAATTAAATATTTTGTATCTACTAGGACCTTTCCCATGACATATACTGTTGGAAAAACAATACCAACTTCCTCCCATGGAATTAATAAAATAAGTAAAATAAGCACCGCCATGATCATACGGCTTATCGTTAATTTATTTGCTAAATTCATAGATCCTCCTTATATACTTGACATCAAATATTGTGTCGTAGCAATTTGATGAATGCTCCAAAAAATAATAATAATTGCCAGAATGATTAAGCAAATATACAAAATAATGTAATATTTAGCTGGATATTTTTTCATTGGTTTAGTATAAGGTGAAACAACTTTTTCTTCTTCTTTTTCTTTGTTTTGTTCCATTACTTTTTTTTCAATGGCTTTAATAGGAATTTTGGAAGTATATTCAAACATATATTCATTAAATTCGTCCAATATTTTTTCAGCAGAAAGGCCTAAATATTTGGCATATGTATAAAGATAATTTTTTAGTTCAAAAATATCTTTAAAAGCCCCGATATTTCCCTCTTCAATATTTTCTAAAATAACACTTTTAATTTGAATATCCGAGGAAGCTTCTTCCAATGATACTCCTGATTTTTCTCTTGCTTCTTTTAATTTTTTTCCAATTGTAAACAAGATACTCACTCCTTTAAATAAAAAAATAATAACTAATAAGCCTTGTTCTGTCCGTTTAAAAAACGGGGCAAATATTTATCTACCATTGCTGGTCTGTTGCATCGTTTTATTCCTAGCAACAGCTCCCCTACCAAAATTTGGGTTTCTCGCTTGCGGGGTTTACCACGTTCCACTTCCAAGGTTTCCCTTTTCTTCGTCACTTTGGCACTTTTATACCTACTAAAACCAGTTAAGGTTCGTTTGGAGCCGTTAGTTAAAAACTACCTTAGGTTATTTTTTCCCTAAGCACAATCACTACAACCATCTCAGGCTGTGCGAGCAAGGACTTTCCTCAACATAACAAGTATGCCGCATTTGCCTTAGTTATTATTCATTTTACTATATACAATTTTTTCTAATTGGCTAATTCTTCTTAATAAATCTACATTGTTGATATTATTTGATGAATTACTACTATTTTCTGCTGCTTCTAATTCTGTTTGCAATTTACGAATTTGAGCTTTTAGCTTAGTATTTTCATCGTTTAAACTTTGTAATTCACGTTCATAACTGCGAGCCAATTTATTAAATTCTGCATAATCTTTAATGATAATATCTAAAAAATTATCTACTTCTTGTGGACGATAGCCGCGGGCATCCACTTTAAACTCTTTCTCGTATATTTCTTCAGGGCTTAATACGATTTTCTCACTTAACACATTTACCACCTTCTTAATTCATATTAACAATAGTTTCAGATTTTGTCAATTGTTGTCCTCTTATATTTTTGTATTTCCTCTTAAAACGCGAACACGGGTTAATGGCTCTACTTCGATTTTCTTTTCTTTTACTGGTTCATATGCACCATCGATTAAGAAAGGTTTAGAAAGTGGTTTTTCTAAAGTTATTGAAATTTTTGAACCATGAAATTTTTGAACACATGATAGTTCATCTAAACGACATTCTCCTTTCAAAAAAGCTAAACATTCATTTAAGAGCTTTAATGTGCTCATTTTTTTCATCAAAAGGATTTCACATTTTCCATCACTTAAATTTGGATAATTAAAAATAGGTTTACCAAATAGAGCTTGGGTATTTCCTAATAAAAACGAACTATATTCGTCTATGATTTTGCTTCCATCTATTTTTATGTTTACTAAATGATTTTCAGTATTGTTGTATAAAATGCGTTTTCCAATTTCTTTTAGGAGTGCTTTTTTCTCTTCTTTTAACACTTCAGGAAGAAAAGGACTATTTACTGCATAAGATGTAAAAAAAGATTGATTTAATCTGAAAACATCTAATTCTAATGGGGTATTTTTAAAAGCATTTTCAAAATATTCATCTACGGGTTCTAAAGCTCCAAAATTCCAGGCCAAATCCTTAAAAATTCCGCTTGGCAAGAAAAAAATTGGAACTTTTTTATTTTTGATAATAAGCCCACTTATCACTTCATGAAAAGCTCGCGTTTTTCCCATTACCACTAAAAAATCACTTTCTGATATTGAATTTATTGTCGCTTGTTTTATTTCTTTTAAATCTCTACATATATAAGTTTTTAAATATGTGAAATTTTCTAAATAATATTGAATTTGATAATATTGCTCGATCCCGGGATAACAAGCACTTTTATCTATAATTATTGAATACGTTTCCATAAATGCCTCTTTCTAAGTCGGTATTATAAAGTTTCCTTAGTTAAATTACAAGTTTTTTCTTCAAGCAGAGCATCGTTTAAGGCTAGCAAAACTAAATTTTGATCAATTTGGTCTATTTGGCTTAACATTTTATTAAAAATTTCATCAAAAGAAATCATGATATTCTCCTTTCTTTTTTATTTTAAAAAACTTCCTTTGCTTTGCCTATTCTTTCGACAAAAATTGTCAAATAAAGTATGAACTTCAGTTGAATCTTTAAAAAAAAAGCAATTTATAGTATAATGAACTAAGGTGATCTGGTATGCAGTATCCGAATAAAATCAAAAAGAAAACTGAAAAAGTTATCAACTATAGTAATCGAGGAATGAACCTAGAGAACCTAATTAATGAATCAAATGAATATTACGTCGAGAAAGATATTGCTTTAATTTATAAAAAACCCACTCCAATTGGAATTAGCGAAGCGGTTTATACAAATCGTGGAAGAGTTATTAAAAATGGATATTTTAAAGCACCTTCTACTTTAGATTATAACGGGATATATAAAGGAAAATATATTGAATTTGAAGCAAAGGAAACTCAAAACAAGACTTCTTTTCCATTAGCAAATTTTCATGAGCATCAATTGAAATATATAAAAAAAGTGCTTCATCATGGAGGAATCTGTTTTGTTATTCTAAAAATGAATGGCATAATTTATTTAATAAGGGGATCCGATTTAATCGATTTTATTGATCATAATTCTCGTAAAAGTATTCCCTATAGCTTTATCGAAGAAAATGGCTTTGTTATTAAAGAACAATATATTCCAGCTCTTGATTATTTGAAAGTAGTGGACGAAATATATTTGAAAGGATGAAAATATGGCGAAGAAAAAATTAAAATTAAAAAGTTTAGGAGATATGAAAAATTCTCTAAAAAAAGAAAACCAAAAAAAGAAGACAAAACCGAAACCTAAAAAGATAGATGAAAAGAGAAAAGATCCAAATAAAAGGCGAAAAATTGGCAGTACAATATGTATGATATTTATTACCTTTGGCATTTTAATTGCTTCTGTTGTTATTGCCTTTGGCCTTTATATTGTCTTTACTTCTCCGGAGTTTACCGCGGAGACGTTATATGAAACTGAGTCAACAGAAATTTATTGGAGCGATGGTACTTTACTTGCACGTTTAGGTGAAGAAGATCGAGTTATTAAAAATTATGAGGATTTTCCTCAAGTTTTAGTAGATGCTTTAATCGCGACGGAAGATTCTAGGTTTTTTCAACATAATGGTGTTGATTTAGCTCGTTTTTTAAAAGCAAGTATTGGACAAGTTTTAGGTCAATCTGGTGCGGGTGGTGCCTCTACTTTGTCCATGCAACTTTCGAAAAACTATTTTACTTCTACTGAGGATCAAGGAATTGAGGGTATTATAAGAAAATTCCAAGATATTTATATGGCTGTGTTTAAAATTGAAAAAAATTATACCAAAGAGCAAATTATTGAAATGTATTTAAATACTTGGTGGTTTGCAAGTGGTAATAATAATGTCAGTGATATTTATGGAGTGGAACAAGCTAGTCAATATTATTTTGGAAAAAGTGTCTCTGCTTTATCTCTTCCAGAAAGTGCCTTATTAGTTGGTATGGTAAACAATCCTTCTTTATATCATCCATATAATAATCCTGAGGCAGCTAATAATCGTAAAAATACCGTTTTAAGTTTGATGTATCGTCATGGTTATATTACTGAGCAAGAAATGCTCGATGCTCAAAGTATTCGAGTTGAATCCTTGGTTGTTCCTAGAGCTGAATCTTCTACTCCTTATCAAGTTTTAATTGATTATGTAGTAGATGAAATTCAAGATAAAGAAAAAATCAATTTGCAAAAAGGTGGTTATAAGGTCTATACAACTTATAATAAAGCGATTCAAGATGTTATCAATAATATGCAAAATGGAGCGGCCGATTCTTGGCGTGATGATAAAATCCAAGTTGGGGCTGCGGTTACTTCTGTAGCCGATGGATCTATCGTTGCTTTGGGACCTGGAAGAAATTATGTTAAAACTGGAGATAATCGTGCTTTATTTAGAAGACAACCCGGTTCAACTGCCAAGCCTTTAATCGACTATGGGCCATTAATTGAATACAACAATGCTTCCACGGGTCAAATGTTTATCGACTTTAAATATTCTTATAATGGTGGAGGTTATTTGAATAACTGGGATAATCAATTTTTAGGAGTTTATACCTTAAAAGATGCTTTATCTGCTTCAAGAAATGTTACAGCATTAGAGGCTTTCCATCAAACAACGGAAGCCAATAAAAAAGAATTTTTAAATAATTTAGGAATTGATGAAGACAATTATGGTAAAAAGAATGCTGATGGAACGATTGATGATACTTTATATGAATCTTACTCTGTCGGCGGTTGGCCAGAAGGACTTTCTCCTTTGGAAAGTTCAGCGGCTTATGCAGCCTTTGCTCGAAGCGGGTATTATATAGCACCTTATTCTTATACAAAAATTATCAATACCCAAACGGAAGAAACGATTGAATATAAATATGAAAAAAATAGAGCTATGAGTGAAGAAACTGCTTGGATGATTACAGATGTTTTACTACAAGCAACTAGCGAAGGTGTCGGCGGTTCAATTAACTGGAATTTAAGAGGATCTATTGCTTCTAAGTCTGGTACTACAAATTATGATGAAGCGACTGCCGCTCAAAAAGGTGTGCCATATTATGCTACACCAGAACATTGGGTTAATACTTATAATACGGAATACTCTATCTCTTTTGTTTATGGATATGATAAAAAGGATGAAGATTCTAGCCATTATCTTACTAGTAATACTGGTACTTCTACAAGAAGTAAGATAAGTGCTTATTTAGCCAATAATATTTTAACGAAAAATGAAAAGTTTACCAAACCAGATACCGTCGTTAGTGTTACGGTAGAAAGAAATACTTTACCTACTAAGCGAGCTAGTGAATACACTCCAGATAATATGAAATATCAAGCTTATTTTAAAGCTGGTGCAGAACCTAGTGAAACTTCTAAACGCTTTAGTAAACTTGAAGATGTTACCAATGCCAAAGGAAGTGCTAAGGACAGTAAAGTTACCTTAACTTGGAATCCAATTGATACTCCTGCTGCTTTAAATACAAATGCGGTTCGTACAGAATTTGCTAACTATTTTTCAACTTTCAAAAAAACTTATAGCAATAGTTATTCTCAATTTGAAAATGAGTATATGCGAATTTACGAAAGCTACAATACTTCATCAATTGGTTCTTTAGGATATCAAATTTATTTAAAAGATGATAAAGGAAATCTTACTAGTTTAGGTTGGACTGAAAATAATAGTTATACTTATACAGCCCCATCTAGTGGTACTTATACTTTTGTCATTAAAAGTTCTTATAGTATTTTTAAAACAAATCAATCTAATGGTGTCGAGGTTAAAGTCAAAATTGAAGGAGACGAGCCAGCTGAAAATTCTTTAAAGGCTACCGCAACTACTCTTTGCGTTTTGAAAAATGGTACTGTGGATGCTAAAAAGGCAGTTAAGGTTACTTTTGAAGGAAAAGATGTTACGGCTGACGCGACTATTTCAGCCAGTCAAGTAGATACTTCAACTACTGGAGAAAAGACCATTACTTATACCATTTCTTATAAAGGTGAACAAATAAGGGTCTCTGGAAAAGTAAATGTAAGCGACAGTTGCTCTACAGAATAGCAAAAGAAAACACGATAGAAAAATCTATTGTGTTTTTTTATGATTTTTTAAATATTCTTTACATATATTTTGTAGTTTACATTCAGCACATTCTGGTTTTCTAGCTGTACATTTATATCGGCCAAATAAGACAAGTTGATGATGCAATCTACTCCACTTTTCTTTTGGAAATTTTTTCATTAATTTTTTTTCAACTGTTAATACTGTATCTTTTTGAAAGGCAAGTCCTAATCTTTTAGAAACTCTTTCTACATGAGTATCTACGGCAATGGCAGGAATATCATATAAATTTGACAATACTACATTACACGTTTTTCGGCCAACTCCTGGTAAACTTTCTAAATATTCTCGATCGTTTGGAACATGACCTTCATAATCTTTAATTAGTTTTGAAGCTATAGTTTTTAAATAACTTGCTTTTTTCGTATAGGATCCTACTGGATAAATTATTTTTTCAATTTCTTTTTGTGGAGCCTCTGCTAAAGAAAAAAGGTCATATTTTTGCCATAAAACTTTTGTAACTTTATTTACTCGGGCATCTGTACATTGAGCTGACAACACGGTTGCAATTAAAAGTTCATAATCTTTTTGATAGTTTAATTCACAGCGAGCATCGGGATAAAGTTCATCTAAATAATTTATAATTTGTATTTCTTTTGAATTATCCTTCATCTTCTAACCAATTATAATCAAAAAGCTGCGGTGCTTTCTCATTATCCTTTCTTTGATTTACTAAGCCAGATTCCACTTCAGTCATTGTATGATACCCACGTTTTTGCCATTCATATAGAATCTTATCAATATATCTTAAACTACTCACTCCATTATATACAGCTTCTTTTAAAGCACCTAAAACAAGTTCTTCGCTAAAGCCTTTTTCGAGCCAAGCATTAATGATTTCATATTCCATAGGTGAAATACTTCTTCCTAATTCTTTTTGAAATAAATCAAAAATCGTTTCTTTTTTGGCCATTTCTTTTTGTTTGATATTTTTTTCACATAATTTACGATACATCGGTTCTAAGCTCACGATTTCACAACACTTGTTGGTTTTATCTTTACAGGCTTCTAGTTCAATAAAATTTAAAGATAAAAGCCGATTAAAGGCAAGTAGAATTTCTTTTTCATTCATATTTAAAGCTTTGCATATAGTATCGACATTAAAGGTTTTATCCACAGCATCTTCAAAATAAACTAATAATAAAAATTCGACCAAAGATAGATTGTTTGCAACAGCCACTTGAATTAAGTGGGTAGATAATGTAAATCTTTTTTCTGTTAAAAACTCTAAATTTGGCATACTCCTTACCTTCTTTCTTTTAAATATTTTATAATCGACTCACGTTCATTTTTTACTTTTTTTAAAAGAATTTGTCTTTCTAACTCTTTTAAAAGATCGCCAAATTCTCTTCCCTCTTTTTGCGAGATTTCCTTTATTTGTTCTATGCTCAAAGCTATGTCTTTACGGCAATGAATAGGCATGTTTTGATACATTTTTTCTAATTTTTTTGTTGGAAAATGAAGAATTTTAGCAATTACAAGACATTGATAATATCCATACTCGTATAAATCAAGCAACTTAATTGTACCACACTTTAATTGCATAGCAATAGTTTTTTGATTGTTTTTTAATTCTTTTTCTACTACATAATTTTTTTCAGTTTTTATTTGAGCCCATAGAGCAGAAAGATCCTCGACGAATACAATATTATGATTTAAAATTCCTAATTCTTTTAAGAGGCCTAATTTTTTTAAAAGGGGAAAACCATTTGCTAATAAAATTCCATCTAACTCTTTACGAATTTTGGAAATAGAAAGATCTTTTAAAGCTTTTTTCTCTTTTAAAATTGCTCTTTTTAGCTCTTTATCCATCTTTAAATTATAACGAGAAGCAAAACGAACTGCCCTTAAAATTCTTAAAGGATCTTCTCGTAATCTTACATATGGATTGCCAATCATTTTTAGACGTTTTTCTTTTAAATCAGATTCCCCATTAAATAAATCAATGATTTCTTCATTTTTATTCATATATAAGGCATTTATAGTAAAGTCTCTTCTTTTTGCATCTTCTAACATATTGGTTGAATACATTAACTTACATGGTTTACCCGATTCATAAGATAATTCTTTTCGATAAGTTGTGATATCAATATTGTAATTTTCGATTTTCAAATGATAAGAACCGTATTTTTCTTCTTTCCTCGATGGGCCAAATATGCTTGTTAAATCTTTTGGTAAAGCATTGGTCGCGATATCTATGTCGTTCGTCTTTTTATAAAGAAGGCTATCTCTTACAAATCCTCCCACAAGATAGGCTTCAAATCCTTGGTCTAAAATCATTTTTAATACATTTTTTATTTCATTTGGTATCAATAACATCACCACTTAATTCTATTATAAAGCATTTAGAAAAAGAAGGAAGAAAAGAAATGGAATTTTGACACTCTTTTGGCAATGGAAAAATCGAGGAAAAAATTTGACACGACCTTAAAAATTTAGTATAATTTTAATCGCTTAGAAGTTTGGCAGCGAAATCCTATTTATAATGTGTAACTAAACAATCTTGTTCACGAGTATAATCTGCCATTAGAAAGTGTTAGTAGTTACTCCCTATAAACTAGTATTTCAAATAACTTTTAGCAAAATAGAAAGGAGAAAAAATATGGCAAGATATACTGGACCTCAATTTAAGAAATCTCGTCGTTTAAATTTTTCAACTTTAGAAAATGGTAAAGACCTTGCACGTCGTCCTTATGCACCTGGAATGCACGGGACAAACCGTCGTAAAAAATTAAGCGAATATGGTATTCAGTTACAAGAAAAACAAAAGGTTCGTATTCTATATGGATTAAACGAAAAACAATTCCATAGAACATTTGATAAAGCTTCAAATATGAATGGAATTACTGGTGAAAATTTACTTTTCTTACTTGAAAGCCGTTTAGATAATTTAGTTTATCGTATGGGTCTTGCAACTACTCGTCGTGGTGCTAGACAATTGGTTAACCATGGACATATTACGGTGAATGGTAAAAAAGTTGATATTCCTTCTTATACTTGTAAACCTGGTGATGTTATTGCTGTAAAAGAAAATTCTTTAAATCACCCAGCTATTTTAGCAAGTTTAGAAGCAACAAACAGTACTAAAGCTTTCGTAGAATTCGATAAAAAGAAAATGTCTGGAAGTTATTTAAGACGTCCAGATCGTTCTGAACTAAATCCAGAAATCAACGAAGCATTAATCGTAGAATATTACAACCGTTAAAAAGCAATTCGTTGCTTTTTTTTTATTTCTTATGTATAATTTTATTAGGGTGAAAAATATGGATAAATTAATAACTTTTGTGAAAGAAAATAAAAAGAAAACGATTCTTACGGGAAGTATTGTCCTACTCATTATCATTTTTATTTTTGTGGGAAGTATTCTTCTTGTTAAAATTTTTAAAAGATATGACTATCATGAGATTGAAAATATCCTGGTAACAAGTACTAAAGAATATTTACAAAAAAATAGTTCTTTACTCCCTACTGTCGAAAACCCAGAAGTCGTTATTGAAGCATCTAGTTTAATTTCAGAAAAATTTATGAAAGAATTTTCTAAATTAAGTAAAGATCCTTCTTGCAATGGTCAAATTAAAGTCATCTATAATGAAGGTTTCATTCGATATGAACCACATTTGGAATGTCAAAATTATTCTTCTCTTTCTTTAAAAGATATGATTTTAAATAACGAAGAAATTCAAACAGAAAATGCAGGACTTTATCAACTTAATAATTTTTATACTTATCGTGGGGAATACGTCAATAATTATTTGAATTTTGCTGGAGAAAGTTTTCGAATTTTTAAATTTGATGAAGATAAAATGTATTTAATTTTAAGTGATACGGCAAATGAACTAGACCAATCTGTTTATGATGATCGTTATAATGAAACTACTCATAGTAATCGCGGATATAACAATTTTGAATCAAGTCGAATCGAAGAAAGTTTGTTAGGTATCTATAATGGTTTTTTTGCTAACTATCAAAATTATTTAGTATCTATGGATGCTTGTACTCATACACGAAGCGAGACTGACTTTAATAATACGGGAGATATTGAATGTACTACTACTTATAAGACTCCTATTTCTTTATTAGCTACTTATGATTATATTAATGCATCGATGGATCCCTTATGTAAAACGATTACTTCTGGAAATTGTTCTAATTATAATTATCTATCTAAAGCGACAAATAAATGGTGGCTTTTAAATGGAACGAATGAGAATAGTTATGAAGTTTATGCGGTAAATGTTCGTGGATCGGTGAATTTAGAACAAGCAAATACTCGAAAATTCTTACGAGTTGTCATCGCGATTCCTAGTGATGCTGTATATAAGCAAGGAGATGGCTCTCAAAATAGTCCTTATGAATTTTATCTATTTTAAAAAGAAGTTTACAAATAAATGAAACTTCTTTTTTTAATTAAACCATAAATTTGAAACATGAACGTTGCTACTTAATGGAGGTGGATCTGGCATATCAATTTTTGCGAGCATTGGAAGTGGAATTGCACTACCAAAGACAAGAGCGATTCCTTTACGCAAGGTTTTTAATCTCTCTAACTCTTCTCTTGTAATACTGGATGTAATGGCATCGATCATTTTATAATCTTCTGGATGAAAGATTCGAAAAACTAAAAAGTTGGAACATTGAGATAAAGCGGTTTTAGATAATTCACTTGGTCTTTGAGTTATAAATCCCATTAAAACACCATATTTTCTTCCTTCTTTTGTAATTCGATCAAAGATATTATAACCAATTATCTCGGCATCTCGATCGTTATTTACGTAACGGTGAGCTTCTTCTAAAATGATATTAATTGGAAAAGAGCCTCTATTTTCTAAGGAGGTTGCATAATCAAAGAAGAGTTTGGAATAAAGCTTTGTTAGAATTTTTGCAAATCGATCTTCCATAGAATCTAAATTGACATTAACAATTTGAGCTGTTTCTCCATTCTCAGCACGAAAGAGATTTTCTACATAATCTTTTTTACTTATTACATTTGGAAACTCAAAGAATTTTTTATAAGGTCCATCTATTATTTGATGTAAATGAATTCTTAAAGTTACCGCTCTTTCATACATTGTAACACTGTTATAGATTCCTTCGGATAAAAGAGCAAATTCTAATGCATCATAGATATCTTCTAAGGTGTAAACTAAGTTTGGTACGACTCCATGGTATTCTTTATTATCTTTAAATTGAGTTAAAAAATCAATTACTTTAGAAATGGCATTAATTTTCCCTTGATCATCTATATTTAAGCATTGTCTTATTGTTCTTGTATATCCTAATTCTTTTATTTGGCTATTTTCGTTTAACTCATCGGTATGGAATTTAGCTAATATAGAAAGTGCTTGATCTCTTATTTGACTTGCTTCTTTGCCACTTGCTAAAACTTCTAAAAGACAACTTGCTATGATGCTGTTTTTATATTGAATTGCTCCTGGATCTTCACTTTTAAAAATCCCAACATATTGTAATGTTTTCTCTAAAATTGGAATCAAAAATGGATCATCAACATTTAATAAAATGGCTAGATCATCGGCATCTAAAAAATATGGAGGGATGGTAATCACGTTCGCGATGTCTTCTCTTTTATTTTGAAAATTTTTTATATGAATTCCTGCAATATTTGGTAGGTTTTTAAAAGCATTCTGATATTCTCCATAAACATCAAATAAAATAATATGAGCATTTTTAGGGGGAACTTCACTATAATAAAAAACATTTTGAATAAGTCTTGCTACTCCACAAGATTTTCCAAATCCTGAATTTCCTATGATGGCAAAATGGTTGGAAAAAAAGTCATTTAAATCTACGGTTACCTTAAAATTGTTGTATAGAGTTGACGTTCCTATCAACAATGTATCTTTATTGTGAAAGTTTTGGTTTCCTATAAATGTTTGAAGTTCTTGGGCATTTACAATTCGAGGTGGATTTTGTAATCTTGGGGCTTGATAAATTCCTGTTATAAATTTTCCATTTACAATTTCTCCAATTAACATAACAGTAAAAGTATCTTTAGTAATTTCCAAAATTTTTCCTATAATTATCCTATTTTGATCTGTAAATGATACATGAATTCCTTTTAAATATAAAGGAATTTGTCCACTGATATTTTCTATTACTACGGTATTCTCGTCCGCATTGATTATCTTTCCAAACATAATTTTGCCACCTTTTATTCTCGTACTCATTGTATCATAGAATTTTAAAAAAGACAATTTGAGAAAGAAAAAAAGAAGGTTTTTTGCCTTCCTTATTTAGAATAGAATTCCACCTAGAATGATTGCAAGTAGGATATATAAAACCAAAATGATGAATGCACCATTACCTTGATTACATCCGCATCCTGATTCTACATTTTTTTTGCAGCAATTCATAAGGCACCTCCTTTATTAAAGACTAAATGAATGCTCCTACAATTAAAATTAGTAAGATGAATAATACCAAAATGATTGCAGGTCCAAGTCCATTTTCACGACAGCAGTTCATAAACTCCCTCCTTTTATTTGTCTTTTCAATATAGTTTATGGTTAATTTTTCAATTGGTGCATACATATAAAACTTGTATTTCTTAAAGTCTATTGATATAATAAATATGTTTTAACGATGGGAGTGAAAAAATGAAAAACAAAACAAAAAAAATCGTCATTCTTGGGGCTTGTACCTTGCTTTTATGCGGATGTGGAAAAACAATTCCTACCCTATCTGATGGCAGTCAAGCTGTGGTTAGTTTTAATGAAGGAACAGAGAGTATTTCTGCAGATCAACTTTATGCTAAAATGAAAGAAAATTATTCTTTAAGTGCTATTATTTCTCTAATGGATACAGAAATTTTAGAGCAAAAATATGCGGATGATTTAGAAGATGCTAAAAAAGAAGCTGAAAGTACCATTAAATCTATGATTGATACATATGGAGAAACGACCGTTATTTCTTATTATGGTTCTGTTGATGCTGGTAAAGAAACGATTTATTTAGGTACTTTAAGAAATAAAGCGATTTTAGATTATGGGAAATCTTTAGTTACTGAAGATGAAATTAAAGGTTACTACGACAAAAATATTTATGGCGATGTTACTGTAGATCATATTTTAGTAAAAACAGGTGTTACAGACGATACTTCAGATGAAGATAAAGAAAAATTAGAAACTGAAGCAAAAAATAAAATCAACGAAATTATTGAAAAGTTAAATGCAGCAGAAGACAAATTGGCTACTTTTAAAGAATTGGCTAAGGAATATTCTGATGATGAAGCTACAAAGAACAATGGAGGAAGTTTAGGAGCAATCAATACAGGAACTTTATCTAGTTCTTATGATGAAATTTTAAAGGCTGCTCGTAATTTAAAAGATGGTGAATATTCTACTTCTGTGATTACTACTAGTTTAGGTTATCATGTTATCTTTAGAGAAAGCAGTGCTGAAAAACCTTCTTTAGAAGATAAAAAAGATGAAATTACAGAAACATTAGCTAACCAAAAAATTTCTGCAGATCAAACGATTCAAGTAACTGCTTTAGATGAGTTACGTAAAGAATATGGTATGACTATTAATGATTCTGATATTGCTGAGAAGTATTCTGATTATATCGCAAATCAAATTGCTAATATTAAAGCAAATTCAAGTAGTAATTAAAAAATGGCTAAAATTAAGCCATTTTTTTTATGATTCAAAAACTTGATCGATCTCTTCTTTTCTATATCCTTTGCGATATAAGCGAATTTTGATTTGATAATCTAAAGCACTTCCTGCATATTTTTGAGAAAGTTTTTGTTTAAGTTTTTCTTTTTCTTTTTGAAGTTTCTCAATATCATTTTCTAAAGATAATTTTGAAAGAGGTTCTTCAATCATTTCTTCTGTATAACCGTGTAATATTAGATATTGTTTCAGTTTATTTTTAAACATCATAGCACTTTCTTGTTTTCTATTTAAGAGTTTTTTTTGAATCATTTTTTCTATTTTTTCTTCCCATATTTTCGGATCTGTTTCAAAAACCTTTGTTTTTTCTATTCCTAGTTGTTTTAGTTCTTTTTCAATTTTATATGGTCCATCGATTGTCAAAGCTATTTTATCGTGAAGAAATACTTCTGCATACCGTTCATCATCTAAATACCCTTCATTGGTTAGTTTTTCTATCGTTTGTTCAATATCTTCTTTAGAAAATCCTTCTTTTTTTAAAAATTTTATTATTTCTAAAGAGGATCTCATTTTACGATTTAGAATTTGCAAAGCTTTATAATAAGCTTCTAAGGATTGATTTTCTTTTTGTAATGCTTCTATTTCTTTTTCAGTAAATTGTTTTTTTAAAACTAAAGAATATTTTAGAACAATAGCATCATAGAAAGAAATGGTTTGATGATTTTCTAGTGTAACTTCATACATGTTTTTCTTTTCTTTTTTCCATTTAAGTACTTTCATAGACATCTCCAATTAAAGTATAGAAAAAGTTTTAAAAAAAAGCAAGTTTTATACTTACTTTATTGGAATTTCAATAGTAACATCACTTAATGGATAGGTTACGCAAGGATGAATATATTTTCTTTCTTGATCTTTTGACCGAACTGAAGAATTTTCTGTTATTACTTCTCCACTTAAAAGCTTGCTACGGCAGAATCCACATTCTCCTACTGTGCAATGTACGAGAGTTTTGACCCTTCCCTTTTCCATGCTTTCTATTAATGTTTCATTTCCATGGCACGGGATGGTAATCGTTTTATCTAACATTTTAATGGTTAAGTTAAATGTTTCATTTTGTAGATTTTTTGGAACTTCACGAAAAATATCATGACGAATAAATTTATTTGGTACATCTAATTTTTTAAAAATTTCATTTAAAGAAAAATACATTGCTGGTGGTCCACTTACAAAAATACTTTTCCCTTCTAAATCTTCTTTTAATAATTTTTCTTCATCAATAAATCCATAAGCATAGTCTTCTCTTTTTTGTTCGCTTAAAACATAAATCACTTTTATTTTAGGATTATTCGCTACAATTTCATCGATTTCTTTTTTGAAAATCAAATCAAATTCACTTTTAGCTCCATAAAATAAAGTTAGAGATTCTATAGATTTTTTAAAATGATCATCTTGTAAATAAGGCATAAATGGAGTGATTCCACTTCCACCAGCTATAAATATAATTTTTTTTGAATCCCTGAGTGGTTGGTAAGTAAAATGACCAAATGGGCCTAAAATCGTGAATGAGTCATTTTCTAAGCATTCTTCAAACATATAATTTGAAACCATTCCATTCGTTACTTTTTTGATCGTAATGCGATAGTAAGAACGATTTGGATCGCTTCCGCTTATAGAATAAGCTCTTTTATAAGTTCTGCCATCTTTTTTAATAATTAAAGTAATGTACATTCCCGGTAAAAACGGAGGCATTTTTTCTTGATTTATAGGCTGTAAATAAAAGGATTTTACATCTTCTGTTTCTTTTTTTATTCTTGTTACTTTAACTTTAATTTTCGCTGGATGTAAAATGGAAGCTAATTTATTTACATGATAAGTATTTAAATTTTCTATTTTAGCTTTATTTATTTCTTTTTCTCTTTCTTGACCTAAATTTTTAAATTTAAGCATATCAAGTTTTGGATTTATTCCAATTTTAAATTGTGTCATTTTTCATCTCCCCAAAAGTTTTTAAAGCTTCTTGTTCGCCATTTAAATAAGCTGAGCTATATCCTGAAAGTCTTGAACCAAAACCACCGCAAAAATGCAGATTTTTAATATACATTTCATTTGGTTCATTCATAATTCTTGGTAATAAATTATCATATCCTTGTGCTAAATAACCATATATTACTCCATCTGGATGATTTGTATATCTTGCGAATGTTACGGGTGTTGCAATTTCAATTTCTTCAATGGCTTCATGAATGTTTACATGGGTAGCTTCTTCAAAAGATCTAACCATATTTTCTGCTATTTTTTCTTTTACTTCATAATAGTTTTCTTCTGTAACTTCTTGATCGAATACATCTCCAAAAAGTAAGCTGGTTAAACACATGATTGAAGTGTCTTCATGATTGTTTTGTAAAGTAGCAACTAAATTCCCATTATATAAATTGTGCATTCTCTTATACTCTACATTACTGTTTAAAGTGTGATAGATAAAATAAGAATACCGATCTAATCCAAGTTCTTCCATACTTTTATTTAGCCCTAGATAAACACATAAACCTCTTGCTCCTAGAACTCTAGAACTTACAAACTTTTTGGCTTTATCTGGAACTTTTTCTTGATCAATAAGTTTTGTATATACTTCGTGAGGTGAAATGTCTGCGATTATATGTTTCGTTAAAAAGCGACGATTGTCTTCGGTAATTACTCCATGTACACTTCCGTTTTCTATCAAAATTTCTTTTACTGGAGAAAGGTATTCTAATTTTCCTCCTAAATTGGTGAACTCTTCACTTAATGTAAGGGATATTTCATGACTTGTATTTTTAGGAATTACTGGTGCGTTTGTAATATAAGAATAAATCATTGAAGCATAATGTACAAAACTTAGACTTTCTGCTGGACTTCCTAAATAGCTCCAATATGTTGTTAAAATTTCTTGAGCTTTGATAGGCATTCTAATTTTTTCTAGTACTTTTTGAACTGAATAAGGTGCCACCACCATGAAATTTGGAAATTTTTCCATTAAAACATTTGTATCGGGATGACCTTTTGTTTCATTTAAATATGCTAGTGCTTGTTTCACTTCTTCACAAAGATCAAAAAAATGAAGCATGCTGGCTGTACTATTTGGAACATATTTTTCCATTTGTCCTAAAAAGGCTTCTTTTCCAACTGGCATTGTATATTGTTCATGTGTATCTAATGTATAAACCGAAAATGTTTCTTGAATTGGTATCATCGTTATTTTGTCTGTAAGGCCTAGTCTTTCTAAAAGATGATAGACCTCTCCTTTATTTTCTAGAGTTCCATATTCACATAATTCATGTAAACTGGCATCAAATTCAAATCTTCCTCTTTTAAATGAAGAGGCAAATCCTCCTGGTACCCTTCCCTTTTCTAATAATAACACTTTTTTACCTTTTTTTTGTAATGTTAACGCAGCTACTAATCCTCCATTTCCGGCACCGATAACGATGACATCAAATGTATTATTTGCTTCTTCCATAGCCCCACCCATTTCTATCTTATATAAATAAAGTATAAACGAAATAGCGAAAAAAAACAACATTCCATTTGGAATATTGTCAGATGTTTTCTTTTAATTTTTGAAAAATTTCTAAATGTAAATACTCATCTTCTAAAATTCTTTTGATAATTTCTTTTACATAAATATCCTCGATTACATTTAAGACCATTTGGTAATTATAAATGGCTTGCTGTTCTTCTTCAATATTTATTTCTAAAATTGTGGGCAAATCCATATCATAGTAAATAAAATCACTGTTCCAATAACTTATTTCTAGACATTCATTTGTAGCATAGATAGGCATTTTTCCCAAGGCTTTAATTAATTTTCCAAGAATTTCTAAATGACGCATTTCTACAATAGAAATTTGTTTTATAATTGCAATGATTTCTGGATTTTCTAAAACCATTGTTTCATAGCTATATTGTAAAATAGCAGTAAGTTCACTTTCATTAGATGCATATAAATGGCTAATTATTTTTGCTAATTCGGCAGATTTTTTTTCCACTCGTATTTTAGGATAAGGTTTATTTATTTGACATTTCATATCTTCACCTATTTAAGTATATGAAAAATCTTTGTTTTTATTTTTTATTTAGTTCTAGAATTTTAAAAATGGATGTTTCAATATTTGAAAAAGTGCTTACAACTTTTTTTAAAGACCGAACATATGCAAATTTAGTATCTCGATAATTTTCCAATTCAGAGTATATTCTCTTAGCTTCTTCTGAAACATTTATGATTCTGCTCGCACTAGCCAAACTATTAGTGCAAAAGCCAATTAATATTATTTTATTTATTTCTGCAGAGAATTCTGCAGAGCTCTGCAGAATTCTCTGCAGAAATTCATTTAGCAATCCAAATAGATTTTGTATCTGAACCTATATTTTCAATTAAATCTTTTTTTCTTAAATAAGTCAATGAAGTTCTTATTCTACTATTTTTTATTTCTAAATTATCATTCATTTGTGGATAAATATAGTCGTTAATTTCCTGTCTAGATCTTCCACCAGAAGATTCTTTAATAAATGTAAGTATTAATTCTTTAAAAAAGAAAAAACTTTTAAATAAAAGGATTATAAACATTTAGTGATTTAATAGGTAGATACCACACTTTATAATTACCTAGTATATCTGCCTCAATACAACTACAATATATCAAATTATTCTAAAATAGCCAACTATTTTTTACAAATTTGTAATATTTATATAATATGCTTCATTGAAATGAAAATAAATTTGTAACATCTTTACATATTATAACTAATAAAATTAATAGATTTTTCTTATTTTTTTAACGTAGGCATATTTACTATCTTTATACTCTTTTAACTCATTATATTTTTCTAAAGCATTATCGGAAACTTCTGTGATTCTTTTAGATCCGTAAGGAGTTTGTATTAATGGGATTGTATTTCTTTTTTTGGTATCGAAAGAAATATAAAATACATCACTAGGTTCAGTTTCTGATTGAACTAAGGTACTAGCTTCATTGAAAATTGACCATGAAGTAAAATTGTTAGCAAAGATATTTACAATTTCTCTTTCAGATTTTTCATATAGATCATTTAAAGTTATAAGCCCATAAGAAACAGAAAGTTTTACAATTTCTGAAATGTATTTCATAACATATTTATCTTTATTTCTTTGTAATTCTTTAGCATAATTGTAAACCATATATACAAATTTTTCAGCTATTTTTAAATCATGAAAACCTATTTCTAAATTTCCATCCTCATTTTTTAAAATAACCATATTATTATATACTTCTTTAATTTGTTCTAAAGAATGCGTATGCAGCCAAATATAACAAGTATGTAGTACTCCGTCAAGTCTATCGGTGCAAAGCTTAGGAGACTTATTTTCTAAAATTTGAAATTTTGAAAAATCTTCTAAATCAACTAAGTTTATACCGTCTTCTTTTAAAAACTGTAATATTTCTTTATCTTGAAGTACAACGTTACTAATTTTTTTCTCAGAAGATTCTTGATTTGCATAATCACCTAAAACATAATCGATGCAATGAGCAAAACAAGGAGTTCCTACATCATGCAATAATGCTGCGATCGTTTCTTTTTTATTATGAGTAAAATGCCATGTCATGTGTGCTACGACTAGACTATGATCAAATCTTGTGTATAAGAATAATGGACTATATAATTTCGTATAATCACAACCACAAAATTGTGTAATATTTTTAATTCTATTTAAAGTTTTTGTATTTACATATTTATCTATAAATTTAGGATAATCATCATCAATAAATACATTCAAATAATTGGCAAACATTATTTATCCCTCCAAATAATTTTTACATATATCTATTTTAAAGTTCGAATAATTTGATCAAAAGGAAATTTATTACCAGGACATTTTGTTCTTACAATCGGATTTACTTCATTATGACCAATAATATGTTCTCTATCAATTGAAAAATCATAATTATATTTTTCTTTCATATAAGCAATAATTTCTTTCATAACTTTAATCGTTGAATTAAATTGCTCTTCTGTTAAACTGCCATCAAAACTCTCATGTTCAATAGAAAAAGTAAAGTAATTCGCATTATCATTTATACTGCTTATTAAATTGGAAGAAGCAAACAACGATAGAGCTAAAAAAATATTAAATTAAAAAGGAGAATTGTTACGTAATTGTTACGTAAATAACCCAAAAAAGCAAAAAATCCCTTTAAATAAAAGGATTATAAACAATTGGTGCAAGAAAGGAGACTTGAACTCCCACAAGCAAATGCTTACTACCCCCTCAAAGTAGTGCGTCTACCTATTCCGCCATTCTTGCATATGGTGTCCTAGACGAGATTCGAACTCACGACCTTTGGCTCCGGAGGCCAACGCTCTATCCAACTGAGCTACTAGGACACGAAGAAAGTATATCATAAATTGAAAAAAAGAGCAATTTCTACTCTTTCAATTGAATCTTAAAATAAGAAGCTAAAATAAAACATTGTTCCCTACTTAAAATTGCTTCTTTAATCGATGATAGATCATAACGTATTCCTTCTAAATCGGATGTACTTAAATCAACATTTTTTAAAGAAGTTGCTAAGAAATCACTTTTTTGCAGATTGCAATTTTGAAAAAGAATGCTTTGAAATTTTGTTTCTATAAAAGAACATTCAACCATTTTTGTGTTTTTAAAAATTATATGTTGGAGATGTGCATTAGAAAAATTTGCATATTCTAAATTAGATTCTTCAAAGAAAACATTTTTTAAAACAGCTTCTGTAAAATTTGCTCCGGTTAAACGACATTTTTGAAATTTAACTCGTTCAAAATACGAATGTGTAAAATCCATATTCGATAAATCGCATTCTAAAAAAGAAACGTCTTTAAAAGTCCATTCATAATTTTTTAATTCTTTAAAAGAAACATTTTGAAAAATACATTCATTAAATTGAAATTCTTCTGTTATTATGTTTGAAATAAAATCTAGATTTGTAAGTTTTACATTGGTAATTTTGTTTTCGGTTATTTCTTCTTGATCATATATTTTTTTTATTTTTGGTTCGACCATAATTTTTCCTTCCTTTTAAAAAAAGCAGAAACCCTGCTTTAGAAAAAGACTATAATATCTTTAATTGTAATATAAATCATTAGAAGCATTAATAAACCAAAGCCTATTAAATTGATGATGTTTTCTACATTTGGATTTACTGGACTTCCTTTTATTTTTTCAATAATCATGAAAAGGACGTGTCCTCCATCAAATGCTGGGAATGGTAAGATGTTAATGAATCCGACGTTTATGGATAAGAATGCAGTGATATAAATAAGTTGTTGAATTCCATATTGAATACTTGTATCAATCACTTTATAAATTCCTACGGGTCCGGATAAACTTTGAATCGATAACTGTCCACTTATTAATCCCCAGATTGTAATTGCCATGGAATGAATAACATCCCAAAATTTTTCAAAAGCATATTGGATACTTTCCCAGATGTTTTTTTCACGGCTATTATCGATTTGAATTCCAAATACTTTTGTTTCATTACCATTTTCATCTTCAGTAACTTCTGGTGTGATCTCTAAAGTTTCAGTTTGGCCATCGCTATGTTTTATTCCAAAAGTATAAACGTTATCTGGATTTTTATAATATAAATAAATTTGCCCAACATCCCATGAGGTGAATTCATGACCATTGATGCTTGTAATGATGTCTCCTGCTTTGATACCTGAATTTTCCGCAGCAGAGCCTTCTACTACAGATAAAACTTTAGGAGTACTACTCGTTGGTCCCCATATTACAGCCAGTAAAAAAAGTAATAAAATTGCTAAGACAAAATTGTTAAACACCCCGGCACATAAAATCATAAGACGTTGATACCAAGGACGATTACACATGAATTGTTCTTTTTTTATTTTTTCATCGTCTTCTCCTACCTCGCCGGCCATTTGAACGAATCCGCCAATTGGAAAAGCTCGAATATTATAATCAATCCCATCTTTTCCTTTATGGGTATAAATAATTGGTCCCATACCTATTGAAAATTCATAAATGTACACTCCAGATTTCTTCGCGGTAATAAAGTGTCCAAATTCATGAACTAAAATGATAATTCCTAAAATAAATATACAAACAAGTAAACTAATAAGCCACATATTTTCTCATCCTTTCTAAATAAACTGTAAAAATAAAATATAGGCAAGTACTACACAAATTGCACTGTCAAAGCGATCTAAAATACCTCCATGACCAGGAATCAAATTAGAAAAATCTTTAATATCATTTTCTCTTTTGATTTTACTAAAAAGTAAGTCACCCAGCTCTGAAATAAAGGATAAAACAAAACTCATAAGAAGTAAAAACCAGACAGGTTCAGAACCGATAAAATAATAGTAGAAGATGGCTGGAATTATTGTTCCCATTAAAAGGCCACCAACTCCTCCTTCAATTGTTTTTTTAGGACTAATTGTCGGTGCTAAAGGATGTTTACCAATCATACTTCCTACTAGAAAGGCAAATGTATCGGTCATCACCGTTACTAAAAAAACATAGATGAGATGATTTACATCGATATTTCTTAATACAATAATAGAATTAAATGCTGTACCGAGTAAGACTAAGACCCCGATTAAATAAAAAGCATCATGCGTACTATATTGGCTGTTTTTATAAGAAAAAAGTGTTGGCATGAGAAAAACCAGTAAGACAATAGCAAGTACTCGATGACTAATTCCCAAGGAAAGCAAACTTGTATTATTTTCATAAAATACTAAAACTAATAAAGCTAACATGGCAATTAAAGCAATTCCAGATGGAATTTTTGAATGACTCGTTCGCAAATCCAGCATTTCTTTAAAAGCTAATATTGAAATAATTCCGACTGCAAGACAGAAAGCTTTACCGCCCGCTATTAAAACTGGAATTAAAATTAATAATAGTACAATTGCACTCAAGCATCTTTTTATCATATTATTCACCTATCTATATAAAGTATACTATTTTTCTATTCTTTATTCAAGAAAACTTGTTAAAGAAAAAAAGCTGAATTTCACTCAGCTTATTCCTTTGTTTATAAAAACTATTTAATTGCGTCTTTTAATTTACTACCAACTTTAAAACTTGCAACCTTTTTAGCAGGAATTTTAATAGTTTCTTTAGTTGCTGGATTAATACCTTCTCTTGCAGCACGTTCTTTTACAGAGAATTTACCAAAACCAACTAATACTACTTCACCGTCTTTTTTTAATCCTTCAACGATTCCTTCTAAAACTGCATCTAATGCACGGCCAGCTTCAGCTTTACTCATATTGGCATTTTCTGCTACATAATCAATTAAATTTGTTTTTGTCATTTTAACTTGACCTCCCTTTCGATTTTATAAGGTGTTTATCCTTACATATTAAAGTTAGCAAAAAATCGAGGTAAATGCAAGAAAAAAAGGCAAAAATTTACAATTTTCCCTTTAAATTACAAATGCAATTAAGTTACTTGACCCTTTATTGACAATTTTAGTTACTGTTTGACTTAATTTATAACGGGTATTTGGTGGCATCATTGAGAGTTTTGCTTGGATTCCTTCTTTAACAATCACATCTAAACTACGGCCAAAAATTTCACTTTGCCAAATGCTTGAAGGATCGGTTTGATAATCTTTCATTAAGTAATTAATCAATTCTTTACTTTGAAGTTCCGAACCAATAATTGGCTCGAATGTGCTTTCGACATCTACTTTCATTAAGTGAATGCTACTTGCTACCGCTTTTAATTTTACTCCATATCGATTTCCTTGTTTAATGATTTCTGGAGTGCTTAATTTCATATCTTTTAAAGTTGGATAGACGATTCCATAACCCGTACTTTTGGCCATTTTTAAAGCATCTTTGATGTTATCCAACTCTTCTTTTCCTTCGGCATAAGTTGTAAACACTTTTAAAAGACCTGCTTTACTTGTCGCGGCATCACCAACTAAACTTTTTAAAACACTTTGATATAAACTGTCTTCGCTTTCTAAACGAACATGAACTACACCATTTGATGTATCTAATTGACTAATATATGCTTTAGAAATAATTTCAGAATCGGTAAAATGATTCAATATACCTTCTACATCACGAACTTTTTGAACGTTTGTAACACTTTCTTTGATTTTTTCTAGATAATGTTTTTTTATTTCATGCGTATTTGGCAATACATGAACCCATTCTGGCATATCAATCGCGATATCTAGAATTGGAAATTCATACAAGGCTTGTTTTAAGATTTCTAATATTTCTGGTTCTTCCATTTGTTCTACATTTATAGGCATTACAGGCACATTATAAGTGGATTGTAAATTGTCTTTTATGGCACGTGTTTCATTGCTGTTTGGTCGGCTACTATTTAAAACGATAATGAATGGTTTTCCGATGCTTAATAATTCTCCAATGACTTTTTCTTCTGCTTCTAAATAATCTTCTCTCTTTAATTCTCCGAAAGATCCATCTGTCGTTACAACGATTCCAATTGTCGAATGATCTTTAATTACTTTTTCGGTACCAATTTCTGCTGCTTCAACAAATGGTACTGATTCGGAAAACCATGGTGTTTTAATCATTCTAGGATTGCCATCGCTATCTTCATATCCTACCGCATTAGGAATCACAAAGCCCACACAGTCTACTAGTTTAATATCTGCTTCAAAATCTTCTACTTTGATCTTAGCTCCATTTGAAGGCACAAATTTTGGCTCGGTTGTCATGATTGTTTTCCCTTGAGCACTTTGAGGAATTTCGTCTAAACATCGTTTTTTTTCATATTCATCCGTAATACTTGGAACTACCAAATTTTCAATAAATCGTTTAATAAAAGTACTTTTTCCAGTCCTAACCGCTCCAACTACTCCTAAATAAATTTCCCCATTTCCACGTTTGGCAATCGATTCCAATAATTCTTTTTTATCCATTAACTATCACCTAAGACACTATATGAAGGTGATTCACAGAATATACCTAAGAAAAAAAGATTTTAATGACACTTTTTTTGAAATTCATAAAGTTTATTTAAAGCTTCCATAGGTGTCATGTTTTCTAAATCTAAATTGGTAATTTCTTTGATGATTTTTTCGGCTGTTTCTTCTTTTGGCTTTTCAATTACTTCAATCTCTAACTTATGATTTTTAAAAACGTGCATATACTTATCAAAACTATTCACAGGAAAGCCACATTTGGATACATTTTTTGCAAAGGTCGTGATTTTTAAAACAACATATTCATTGATCTTTAAGGCATCTTCTTGTAAAAAGATATAAAAATTTCCACAGTGAAATAAATACATTTTTTGATCATCTTGTTTTTTTAATTCTAAATATCGTTCATAAATTTTACTCAAAGTCCTTCTTCCTTTCTCTTTATATTTTATGAAAGAAAGAATTACTCCATACTAAAAAAATAAATCATCGGGTTTTAATTCAAATACTTTGGCAATTTGTACGGCAAGATCATAAAATAACCGCCTCTTCATATTTTCTATTTGCCAATAATAAGTTGTACTAATTCCTAATATTCGAGCCATATCTTCGTAAGATAAATTTTTTCTTTTACGTTCTAAGGTTAACTTTTCATAATTTTTCAATCCTATATCACCCACTTAATTAAATTATAGCACATAAATATCATATATACCCACCAAATTATAAATAAGGCCATTTCTTTTGCGAAAATAAATTTAGGTGATACATATGAATTTTGAAAGATTAAAAGAAAGAAGAAGTTATGAAGGATATACACAGCAAAATGTAGCGGATATTTTACATGTTAAAAGAGCTACTTATGCCGGTTGGGAAACCGGAAAGGATATCATGCCATTAAGGCAATTATATAAAATTGCCAATAGCTATCAATTGAGTCTAGATTATTTAACTGGCTTATCGGATGATGACTCTAAGATGAAATCTAAAAGTAAAACGATTGATGTTCAAAAAGTTTCAGAAAATTTAAAGAATTTTCGTAAGAAAAAACATTTAACTCAACAACAAGTTGCTAAAGCTTTACAAACTACTCAATCTAATATTCACAAATATGAGACAGGCAAATGTTTAATAACTACTATGTATGCTTTAGAATTTTCTAAACAGTTTTCTTATTCATTAGATGAACTTTTAGGCCGAAAATAAGTAGAGATTTTTATTCTCTACTTTTTAAAACATTTTATCTACACCCTTAGGTACTTTATCCTGAAGAATCGTTTCAACGATTTTATCTTCTCTTTCTTTGCTAACTTTTTTTCCAGTCATATTGCTTAAAGTCGTAATGACTTCTCGCAAGGTTTTTTCATCTTTCATGTTTCCATTTTGTAGCTTACTTGCTAAATCTAAAATAGTATTTTTGCTAACTTTTGTTTTCTTTTCGACTTTTTTAAAAAAGCTATCTCCAAATTCCATAGAATACCTCCTAAAAATATTCTATGCAATTTTTATAAGAGTTCTACTTTATTCAGGTTTATAAAATATATCGTCTGGTTTTAAATCAAAAATGGCCGCGATTTTTTTGGCAACATCATAATATAGACGACGATTGTTATGTTCTAATTGCCAATAATATGATTTACAAACACCGATCATATCTGCCATTTGTTGATAAGTATAGCCATGCTCAATTCTCAGTTGTTCTAATTTATAATTTTTTGTTTTGTTTTCCATATTTTCCTCCATTTTGGTTCTTCTATCTTATAATAAATCTCTTTAAATGTCAATTTTGTGTAGCGATAGCTAGGTAGACATCATGAACTTTGACCAATAGACTTATTTATAGAAGAAATGAGGAGTAGTATGCAAAATATAAAAAAAACTATTGGTAACAATTTACGTTACATAAGATTTCAAAAAAATTTATCACAAGAAAAATTTTACGAACAATACAATTTAAATCCTAAATATATGGCTAGTATTGAACGCGGTGAAATTAATATTGGGGTTGAATTTTTAGCCAATTTAGCTGCTGCTTTAGATGTAAGTATCCACGATTTAATTCAAGAAGACGCTGCTAGAATCGTTTATAAGAAACGAGTCGATCAAAAAAGAAATCTTATCAAATAAGATTTCTTTTTTATTCTTCTTTTCGATTTTTAAAATGTAACTCTATTGGGGTTCCAGTGAAATCAAAGTTTTCCCGAATCTTATTCTCTAAATATCGTTCATAACTAAAATGAACTAATCCTTTATTATTAACATAAAACACAAACTTTGGGGGTCTTATACCTTCTTGATTTACAAAATAAATCTTCAATCTTTTTCCTTTATATGATGGCGGTTGATGAAGCATTACTGCTTCTTCTATTACTGTGTTGATTAAAGATGTCTTTACTTTTCGTGCATGATTTTCATAAGCTGCGATGATTTCTGGCATAAGTAAATGAATTCTTTTTTTGGTTAAAGCTGATAGAAAGACAACTTTTGCGTAAGTTGCAAATTGAAATTCATATTTTAATAATTCTTGCCATTTTTTAATGGCTTGGTCAGGATTTTCTACAGTATCCCATTTATTTACGCATAAAACCAATGCTTTTCCAGCTTCGATCGCTAGACCAGCAATATGTTTATCGTGTAAAGTAATTCCTTCTATAGCATCTAAAACAAGAACGCAGACATCGCTTTTTTCAATTGCTTTTATACTGCGAAGTAAACTATATTTTTCAACACTTTCATATATTCTACCTCGCTTCCTTATCCCAGCAGTATCCACCATAATATAAGGCTTGCCATGATAAGTAAACATTGAATCTGTTGCATCTCTAGTCGTTCCTGCAATATCGCTTACAATTGCTCTTTCTTCGTTTAATACTGCATTTACTAAACTTGATTTTCCAACATTTGGACGACCAATAAAGCAAAATCGACAAATTGAATCTTCTTCATTTGCTGGTTTTACAGGAATATCTTTAGTGATAAATTCCAATAATTCTTTTATTCCAATTTTATGAGAAGCCGAGGTCGCGATTAAATTTTCAAATCCTAGTTCATAGAAGCGATAGATCTCTTCTTTTCTTTTGGAATTATCAATTTTATTTACAACGACTAACACTTCTTTTTTTGATTTTAATAACATATCTCGAATCATAAAATCACTTTGATTCAATTCTGTTTTGCCATCCACAACAAATAAAATCAAGTCCGCTTCATCCATTGCAAAAGTTGCTTGCATTAAAATGTCTTCTTTGAAATTGTCTTTTCCAAGCTCTAAGCCACCGGTGTCGATTACAGAAAATGTTTTATCTTGATATGTTGCTTGACCATAAATTCGATCCCTTGTAATTCCTGGCATATCCATGATAATGGATCTATCTTCACCTATTAAGCGATTAAAAAGACTTGATTTTCCTGTATTTGGTCGGCCGATTAAACAAACGGTTTTCATTGAAGCCACCCCCATGTCAGATTTATTTTAGCAAAAAAAAGAAAAAAAGTAAATTATTCCTTATAAAGTTAGCCATTACATTTCGTGGTTGGACGATCCGAAGCAACAACTTTATCACAAGCATCTATTAATTCGCTGTTTGTCTCTACATAAAATGCAGTAGCTCTTTTGTTCTTAAAATAGATTCCAATTACATTTTTATCCATAGCTTCATTGGTAACTGGATTTATGATATAAGATCCTTTCGTATCGTTTTCCTTTTTAGTGATTCCTTGTTCGACTAAATCTTCTACCTTAATCTCATAATAGCAATCTTCACTTAGACGACTTGAATGTTCATCTCCCCAGCGTTCAGCATCAATAAGTAACATATCGACTTTTTCACAATAAAGATTTTTTTTAATACTCGTTGATATGGCTATTGCACTTGGCACTGCAATTGTGGCTAGTAAGGCTAAAATTACAATCACAGCCAATAATTCAATTAAAGTAAATCCTTTTTTCATATTTTCACCTATAATAAGTATACCATGAAATCGAAAAAAAGAAACGATTAATCGTTTCTAAAAAGCATCAATATTTACTTTAATTTTTCCTAACTCATGAATATAGGCATAAGCAAGTAATATAGTACGTATAGCTTTTGCATTTCTTCCTTCCTTGCCTATTACCGATCCCATGGATGATTCAGGAATTAAAATATCTAAAATAATTCCTTCATCACTTTCATATGAGCTTACTTTTACTAAGTCGGCTTCTTTGCAAATACTTTTTACTAAAAATTCAGCATAATTAGTAATTTCCATATTACTTACCTGCTTTTTTATTTTCAGCATATTTTTTCATAATGCCTTTTTTACTTAGAATACTACGAACTGTATCTGTAGGAATAGCACCGTTATTTAACCATTTTAGTGCTTTTTCTTCTTCTAAAGTAATACGATCTGCACCTTTGATTGGATCATAAGTTCCAATAACTTCTAAAAATCTTCCGTCTCTTGGACTTCTAGAATCCGCCGCGACAATTCTGTAAAATGGTTTCGCTTTTGATCCCATTCTTTTTAATCTTAATTTAACAGCCATGATAAAACCTCCTTCATTTAAGATGTTTCTATCATAACAAAAATTGTGGTTGGTGTCAATATTTTTTTGTTGACAGTTTATTTTAAATATCTGTTTTTAAAATTTTCTTCAAAGTTCTTTATTTCATTGCTCACATTGGCACAAGTTCCTATATCACAAGCCAGGATTGGCCATTGATAAGTAAATTCTTTGAGGATTTGGCCATTTTTTTTGCTTTGAAATTTTAACAAATTCTGATTTACAATGTATTCATATGTCAGATTTTGATCTTCTTTCTTTTCTTCAACGGTAAAAATTTCTTCCCAGATATCGTAAGTTAAGGTTTGATTTTCTTGGCTTAAAATACACATATTCGAATCACATACGAAATTTTTTAAAATGGCCATTGGAATTTTAGAAGTACTACTTGTTGAATCATTCATACTATCTTCTTGTTTTTCATATCCTTTAAAGAATAATTGATCGTTTTGAAATTCTTTTTCTAAATTCAGTTTGATCGTTACTACATTTTTCTCTGTGGTAGTAAATTCTAAATATAAATGTTTACTAATGTCGTTTAGATTTTTTTTATACAACGGATGATTTTTTGTAATTCTATCTATTAAAGTAATGGTAGGATCTCCTGAATAAAGGACTTTTTTTTCGTTATTTTCTAAATAATAAACTTGAACTGAAGTTGGTGAGGTGGAGATTGTACCGAATTGCAAGTACACTTTGTCCTTCATTTTTATAAATAACCCATTATGAATTTCAAAAGAGTTTGCTTCTCCATTTATTTGATAAACAAAAATCGTATTGTACGTTTCTAAAAAATAATATAAGAAAAAGATACTGACTGCAATTATTAAAATTGCTAAAGTTAAAAGTAAAAAATGTCGCGTTTTTTTAATCTTGGCTTCTTGATGTTTTAAATAATGAATAATTCCTTTTTCTTTTTCTGTCTCTTCCTTTTTTCCTGTTAACATTTCATTTAAAGAAACTTCGAAAACTTCACTTAATGCAATCAACATTTGAATACTTGGCTCATGAACATTTCTTTCCCACTTTGCAATAGTACTGCGGTCTACATATATTTTTGAAGCAAGTTCTTCTTGGCTCCAACATTTTTCTTCTCGCAATTGTTTTATAAATTTTCCAATTTGTTCAAAATCCATACAATGTACCTAACCTTTAGAGTTATTATAATAAATTTTCAAGCGAAAAAAAAGACGATTTTTCGTCTTATGCTAAATAATCTTCATTTACTTCATCAATATTTTCTACTTCACCTTCATCAACGATTTCTTCATAATCATCATAAGTATCTTCGACAGGCACTTTAATTTTTGTATCGCCGACGATTTCAACCCCAAGTTCCTTTTCAATATCTAAAACAATATTTCCGTCAGATACACTTACATTTGTAACTGTTGGTTGTTTTAAACTTCGAACAATAATTTCTGAAGTATTTGTTAAAGTAGCTTCGTCTTTTAAAGGAACATTTAATAATTCATTATACCCAAATTTTTTGGTATTTACTTTTGTTTTGGTATCGTTATCGTAAGCATACCAAACATTGACATCAAATGACCCTGTAACCCCAACCTTTCCCGATTGGTTTGTTCCTGAAAAAGTATGATTAATCACCCAGCAGCCTAATACTGTATCTACCGTTTCATCTGGAGTAAAAGAAAAATGCATACTGTTTGTTTTTTTGGCCTTTCCAATCACTGCTTTCGTTACGATTTCTTTATAATTAGCCATTTTTAATTCACCTCTATTTTAATCTATGCAAAACACCCAAAAAATGTGCTAAAATAAAAAGAGAAAGGAAGAAAGATATGGATTGTATATTTTGTAAAATTATAAAGGGAGAAATACCAAGTAATATTTTATATGAGGATGAAAAATACTTAGCCATTTTGGATCTTGATCAAAGCCATTTAGCTCATAGTATTATTTTTCCTAAAGAACATATTGAAGATTATACAATGTTAAATGGTGAGCAATTAAAGGAAATGTTTGATATTGCTAAAATTGTAAGTCAAAAAATTATGGAAAAATTTTCAATATCTGGTGTAAGTTTTACTTTTAATTATGGTTCTTTGCAAGAAGTGAAGCATGTACATTTACACATTCTTCCAGATAAAGAAAACGAAAATTCTTTAGAAATTCAAGATATTTATAGTAAATTAAAAGACGAGGATTAATCGTCTTTTTTATTTGGATATATCACCAAAACACTCATCTCTTCCATGGATAATTTTTTCATCACTTTTTCAATATCTGCATCTTGAATGTTTTCTAGGATTTCTTTTTCATTGGTTAGAATCTTTCCATATTTTACTAACATATATGCAAGTAAATCGTTCACGTATTCTGGATCTTCAAAGCTTAATACCAAATTGGCTATTTCTGATTTTATTTTTCTTCGAACATCTTCTAAATTTCCTTCTAAATGTTTTAATTTTTCTTTTAAGATTGGTAAAACTTCTTCTGGATATTTCGTTCTAGAAGATACATTTAAAATGATATAATTTCTTTCCCAATCTGCTGAAGTATTTAAACTTACAATAAGTTTTTTATCCAGTAATTCTTCTTTTAATAAGGAAGTGGATCCAAAGTTACATACGAGCAAAAGTTGCAAAATATCTAATAAAGTTACTATAGGCATTTTTGGCAAACTGCGAATTGGTATTTTAACTGCGATGTGAACTTGAGGTATTTCAATGTTTGCATGAATTTCTTGATAAGTTTGTACCACTTTTTTTGGCTCGAAGTATCTTGGAAATTTTGGAGCATTCCATTTTGGAAATTGTTTCTTTTTTTGATTTTCTTTGACAAAATGAATTACATTTAATGGATCTACTTTACCAGTTACAATTAAAAAACTGTTTTCTGGATGATAAAAGGTATTGTAAAAATCTTTTAAATCCTCTAGAGTAATTTTATTTATGTCTTCTACTCTTCCTACTCCCTCTATACGATTTGGATAATTAAAAAATAATTCTCTGTTTAATGTGTAATAAGCTAATCGTCCCACGTTATCTTTGATCATAGATGCTTCTTCTAAAATGGGACCACGTTCACTTAAAAAGGTTTCTTCCACAAATTCTTTTTCTTGAATGGAATTTAACAGCAATTCTAAATTTTCATAAAGATTTGTTGTTCCGACAAATTCATAAATAGTTTTATCCAAATAAGTCGCGGCATTGCTATAACTTTGTAAAGCATTAAATTTTCCAAGCAATGAACTGCCATCGGAATTTTTACAAAGAATATGTTCTAAATAGTGAGCTGTTCCATAAGGCACGGTAATCTTTTTATCTTCAACGGTAAAAGTGGTATTCTCTGCTCCTCCTTTAAATCCTAAAGCACCTTTAAATGTATTTATTTTTTCGTTCACCCAAATATAAATTTTTAAACCATTCTCACATTGATCAAAGTAGATTTTTTCATCCAAGTCTTTTAAAATAATTTCCTTCATTATAAGTCCCCTTCCTCTAGAATATAACGATAAGTAAGTTCGAATTTTTTAGCAAATTTTTGCATATCTTGAAGAGTTACTTTAGGAATATTTTCTAGATAATCTTCATTCATGGCTAAACCTATGATTTCATGAAAGTAATATGTATCAATAAGTCCATACATATCATCGTCTCTTATCTTTAGATCGGCCAAATATTTTTCTTTTTGACTGGCAAAATAATCCTCATCAATTTCTTTTTTAGTCATTTCTTTAAAGGCTTTATGAATTAACTCTATTCCTTTTTTGACATCTTTTTTATTGAGTCCTACATAGACAAGAAGGTAGGAATCGCTTGTTCTCATCAAGCTTCCACAGTAGTAACATAAAGAATTTTCAACTCGTAAATATCTTGTCAATTTATCGGTCATATTTGCATTTCCAAAAATTCTTGTAAATAGTGGAGCTACATAATTTTTTTCAAAATCGGTTAAATTTGAAGCTTGGTAATATTCTAATAATTGCGTTTGATTATAAGTGCTTTTTTTTATTTCTTCGTGAAATGGAAAAATTGGATTTTCAACAAAGGCTGGAATTTCATCTAACACAATTGAAGGTTTATAAAAGAGTTTTTTTATTTTTTCTACTACTTCATCCATATTCAAATTTCCAATAATCAAAATATCACAGCGAGAGTTCTGAAACATTTTTTGATATTCTAATACCAACTCTTCATTTGTCATATTTTCTAATTGTTCATGTGTTCCATATAAATCTTGTCCACTTATGCTTTCTTTAAAAAGATTTTTACAACTTTCTTTTCTTGCAAAGGATAAAGGTTTTTCTTTATATTGATCTAGTAAAACATGTGCTCTTTCTTTTAATACTTGGATGGCCTGTTCGTCAAACGATCCATCTTTTATATTTGGTTTTAAAATTGCTTGAAACAAAAAAGCCAAAATTTGATCTAAATACTCTTTTTCTTTCACATATCTTGGATGAAGAAAGTCTATTGAAAAATTAGAAAAATGATTATAACCTCCGCGTGAAACATTTCCTGCAAAAGAAGCATTGTATAATTCTTCTAAGGCAATTGTAACTTCTCTTTTTGTCGGATATTTTAAAGAAGAATACTTTAATAATTGATTTAACATAAACCTTAAAGAAAGATTTACATTTCTAATATCTTCACAAAATTTAATTTCAATTGAACAATTTTTAAATTTATCGGTCTCTATGGTATAAATTTGGTAACTTTCTAAATCATATTTTTTGTACTTCATGAATTCCCTCCGTTCTACTAGTATGCACCATTTTTGCTTTTTTTACTCTCATGATAACAGAAAATAAAATAATCATCTGTCATACCTGCAATAAAGTCTAATACTTTTCGAGCCATAGATGTATTTTTTAAGTATTTTTCGCTTTTAAAATTCAAAAAATCTTTATAAATTTTAGAATCTTGATTTTCTTTTTGAACGTCTTCTAAAAAGTGATTAAAATTATCATAAAACATCTCTGTAATTTTTTCTTTTTCTTCATCTGTTAAAGATAAATTGTATATTTTTTCATAGTTGAATTTTTTTAAAGCAACAATCGCTTGATACACTTTTGGGCTTAATTTTATATAGTTTTTCCCTAAGCTATTTTGAATGATATCTAGAATAATCGTATTCACAATTTCTCGATTTTTTATGCCTAAAATTTCTTTAATTTCAGTTGGGATTTCTTCTTTTTTAAAACGGCCAAGCATACAAGCATCATCGATATCTCTTCCTAAGTAAGCAATTATGTCGCTGATTCTAACTACACATCCTTCTAAGGTCATAGGTATTAGATGTTTTACAGCTTCTTTATTTTTATAGGTTTCTTCATATTCTTTTAAAAATTGCTCTTTTGTTTTGGGTTTAGGTTGATATTTTCCGGATACAAATTCGCCATTATGACACAAGATTGCATCTAGTACCTGTAAGGTTAGATTTAATCCATTCCCAGATTTTTCAATATTCATTAAAAGTCTTACACTTTCGACATTATGATTAAAATACCCTTCTTGATGCTCTAAGCTTATTTTATTTAAAACGGATTCTCCAAAATGTCCGAAAGGTACATGGCCCAAATCATGACCTAATGCAGCCGCTTCAATTAAATCTTCATTTAGTCCTAAAGCTCGACCGATCGTTCTCGCTATTTTACTTACGTATTGAACATGAAGCATTCTTTTAGTAATATGATCGTTGTGTTTTAAGGAATATACTTGGGTTTTGTCGCTATATCTTACATATGCGTAAGTATAAATAATTCGATCAATATCATGAAAAAATGGACTTCGGATATCTTCTGTTTCTTTGGTAAAACGGATTGCATCTTTATCTTTACAAGCATATGGGCTTAAACCAATATTATGCCTTTCCATATTTTTTTCTAAAACTTCATTTTTCACTTCTAGCTCCTCCATAATTTTATGGTAGCATATATTCGTTCGTATAGCAAGATAAGGCCTTTAAAAAAAATTGTGATTTTTCACAATTTTTAAGATACTTTTTCAAATTGACTATTATATAGATCATAGTAGAAACCTTTTTTCTTTAAAAGTTCTTCGTGTGTTCCTACTTCAACAATATCTCCATGATTTAACACTAATATAACATCGGCATTTTGAATGGTCGATAGACGATGGGCAATAATAAATGATGTTCTTCCTTTCATAAGTTCATCCATTGCTTTTTGAATTAACACTTCTGTCCTTGTATCAACGTTACTGGTAGCTTCATCTAAAATCATTACTTTTGGGTTGGCTAAAATAGCTCTTGCAATAGTTAAAAGCTGCTTTTGTCCACTACTTACATTGCTCGTTTCTTCATTTAATTCCATGGAATATCCGCCTGGTAAAGTTTTAATAAAATGATCTATGTGAGCTGCCTTAGCTGAGGCTATTACCTCTTCATCGGTCGCATCTAATTTGCCATAACGCAAGTTTTCCATGATCGTTCCTGAAAATAGCCAAGCATCTTGTAAAACCATTCCGAAAGCATGACGGTAGTCTTCACGATTAAAATTTTTAATGTTACAATCGTCTATGTAAATTGCCCCATCTGTTAAAGGATAGAATCGCATTAAAAGTTTTACAAGGGTTGTTTTTCCAGCTCCTGTGGGTCCTACGATAGCAATCTTTTGACCACTTTTTACTTTTAAACTAAAATCTTTAATGATTATTTTTTCTTTCGAATATCCAAATTTCACGTGATCAAAAGTTACGTCTCCTTTTAAAGAAGCAATATGACAAGTTTCTTTGCCTGTTTCTATTTCTTCTCGTTCTTCTAAAAAGGCAAATATTCGTTCCGCGGCCGCTAACATAGTTTGAAGTTGATTTGTAACTTGAGCTAACTGAGCTATTGGTTGTGTAAAATTCTTTGAATATTGAATAAAGGATTGAATATTACCTACTGTGATTTTTCCCTCTACAACATAATAGGCTCCTACGATGGCTATGATTGCATAATTTAAATTACCGACAAAATTCATAATCGGATGCATCATTCCTGATAAAAATTGACTTTTCCAAGCACATTCATATAGTTTTTTGTTGTCGTAGTCAAATTTTTTTAACATTTTTTCTTCAGCATTAAAAGCTTTGATTACTGGATAGCCTCCGAGCATTTCTTCCACTTCTCCATCGACATGTCCTAGATAACTTTGCTGATTCACAAAATATTTCTGACTTTTTCCTACAATAAACATAATTAAAATGCTAGCTACTGGTAAAACCAAGGCTGTTAAAACTGCTAATACGACATTAATTGAGCACATCATGGCAAATATACCAATAACTGTAACTATGGAAGTAACAACTGTTACAGCACTTTCATTTAGACTCATACCAAGAGTATCCACATCATTTGAGATAATGGATAATGTTTCTCCGGTAGTTACTCGATCAAAATAATTCATTGGTAATTTTTTGATTTTTTCACTCATTTCTTTTCGCAAGCCATATGTAACTTTTTTACTGATTCCAGCCATAACCCAACTTTCAATATAAGAAAAGATCGCGGATAAAATATAAAGTCCTAGTAAAAATAATAAAATTTTTCCTATAGCTTCAAAATTAATTCCTCCGACCCCTTGAATTTTGTTTATTAATCCTATATAAAGTTCTTCTGTTGCATTTCCTAAAATTTTTGGGCCAACAATTGAAAAAATGGTACTTAAAATAGCCACTAGGAAAACAATGATTAAAGAAATTTTATATTTCGAAATATATTTTATTAATTTTTTCATTGTTCCTTTAACATCTTTAGCTTTTTGCAAGTCTTTGTTCTGTTCATTTTTAGCCATTTATTTCACTCTCCTTTAACTGGGATAGAGCTATTTCTTTATAAATTTTACAATTTTTCAATAATTCTTGGTGCGTGCCTTTACCGACGATTTTTCCTTCTTCTAAAACAATAATTTGATCCGCGTGCATGATCGAGCTAATTCGCTGGGCAACAATGAAAATTGTCGCATCTTGCGTATATTCTCGTAAAGCTTTTCGTAAATTGGCATCGGTTTTAAAATCTAATGCTGAAAAACTATCGTCAAAAATGTAGAATTCCGGATTTTTAGCAATGGCTCGAGCTATGGATAATCTTTGACGTTGTCCTCCGGAAACATTGGTTCCTCCTTGACTAATTTCATAATGATATTCTTTAGGTAAATTTTTGATAAATTCAGTTGCTTGAGCAATTTCACAAGCCTTTTTCATTTTATTTTCATCTTTTTTATCTAACCCAAATAAAACATTGCTTTCAATCGTTCCTGAAAATAAAATTCCTTTTTGAGGCACATATCCTATTTTATCTCGCAGATCTTTAATGCGTGCTTCTTTTATATCTATACCGTCTACAATTATTTTTCCTTCGGTCGGATCAAAAAAACGAGGAATCAAATTTATTAATGTACTTTTTCCACTACCTGTTGCCCCAATAAAAGCCGTTGTGGTACCTGGTTTTGTTTCAAAAGTAATATTTTTTAAAACGTCTTCTTCTGCTCCCGTATATTTAAAAGATACATTTTTAAATTCAATTTTTCCTTTTATATCTTTAAAAGATTTTGGATTTTCTAATTCTTGAATGGAGTTTTTTGTATTTAAAATTTCAGAGATTCTCTTTACACTTACCCAAGCTCTTGGAAGCATGATAGACATCATTGAAATCATTAAAAAAGACATAATGACTTGAATCGAATACGTGATAAACGCCATAAGTGTACCTACTTGCAATGTGCCAAGTTCAATTTGCTTTGAACCTACCCAAATAATTAAAATAGCAATTCCGTTCATAATAAAGAGAATGGTTGGCATCATAATTCCCATGGTTCGATCGCAAAACTGAGTAACCTTTGCTAGTTGTTGACTTGCTTTGTCAAACCGTTCTTCTTCATGAGTAGAAGTGCCAAATGCTCGAATAACAGGTTCTCCTGTAAGCCTTTCTCTTGTTACTAGATTTAAACGATCCACAAGTTTCTGAATCATCCGAAATTTTGGCATTGCAACAATGAAAAGAAAAAGAATAAGAATAAATATTAACCCAATTCCTAGACCTAATACCCAATTCATAGAATTGCCAATCACTTTAAATAGTGCTCCGAAGCCTAATATAGGTGCATAAATAAGAATTCTAAGTGTCATTACAAAAAGCATTTGAATTTGTTGGATATCATTGGTACTTCTTGTAATTAAGCTTGCAACAGAAAATTGATCAAATTCTTTAGATGAAAAACTCATGACTTTGGTAACTACTTTATTTCTTAATAAATAACTAAATTTTGTTGCAATACGGCTTGCTAAAAAGCCAACTCCAATTGCAACAAGCATCATTGTTAAAGAAAGAAGGAGCATGATGAGACCATTTTTAATAATATAATTTGTTTGAATATCGCTTAACATAATCCCAATTTCTTTATATTCTTCTTTGACATACTCTGTTGCCATCTGATTAATCATAGAAAAATCATAGGCACTCATCGATTCTCGATAAGTTTGAACTATTTTTGCTTGTTCATTTGAAGGCATTTTCCTAAATGCTTCAAAAAGCGATACTCCTTCTTCAATAGGATATTTATCTTTTAAACTTTCAGCATTATGCTTTAACATTTCTACAAACATGAAATCTATAGCTAGAGCTTTTTCAAGTTCACTTTTTTCATTCTTTGTTAAATCTTTAACAAAGTATAGTGATTCTGTCTTTAAAAGCGGATATTTTTTTTCCATTTCTTCAAGTTCTTTGCCTTCAAAATCCTCTTTCTTTTTTAATTCATACGAATTTTTGACAATCTCTTGATCATTAATAAGTAAGATGGTTTCATATGTATCTTTTAACATAACTTCTGGATAGGCATAGACGATACCATTTTCTTGAATACCCACGTTAATAATGTTGGCTGTATAATCTGGCAAGCGTAAATCGATATTTGCTTGAGCAATTAATAGACCAACACAAAGAATAATTGGTACCGTAAAATTTTTTAAAATTTTAAATAGTTCTTTCATAATAATATTCTCCTTATTTTAAAAAACAGAAATTTCCTCTTCATTATATGTTGGATTTGGTTTTAAAATTGAAAATACAAAATCCTTGTTTCGGGCTAAAAATTCTCGACATTCTCTTGAAAATTCACCTTTATAAAATGTTTCTTTAGCCGGAATGCCTACTGCTTTTAGATGAAAGGAATTTGCAATATAAAGTGCTCTTGGTAAATGATATTTTTGAGTTACAATAATAATTTTTTGATCTTCTAAAAACTCTTTGGTTCGATAAATACTTTCATATGTAGATAATCCAGCATGGTCCATAAATATATCTTCAGCTGGAATCCCTTTTTTTATTAAGTATCTTCTCATGACATTTACTTCATCATAATCTTCTTCGCGATGATCTCCGCTTACTAAAATTTTAGTTGCTTTTTTTTCATTATACAATGTAATCGCTTTATCAAGACGATCTTTAAGCATTGGACTTGGTTCATTTTGCCATACTGCTGCACCTAATACCAAAATGTAATCATATGTTTCTTGTAATGAACTTTCCTCTAAAATTTGTTTTGAAGTACTTTGTAAAACCCATTCATTAATAAAACAACTCATAAATATTCCTATTATACCTAATAAACATAAATAAACTAAAAATTTTTTTATTTTTTTCATAAATACTCCTAACACCAGTATATCAAAAAAAATTTTATTTTCCAAATTGAATCTACAATCAAAAAAGAGATTACAAATCCCATTTCCAATCTGTAACCTCATTCATATCTATACCATTTTCCACAATGTACTTTTGATGCTTTTTTAACATATTTACACAGTATTTTTTTACCTCAGATGTATCAAATGCTTTTAAGTATTCTGTCGCTAATAAAACTAAGTGAAAACGATCTAATTTATTTTGAACACGCATATCAAATGGAGTTGTAATTGTTCCTTCCTCAATATATCCGCGAACATGAATGTTTTGGTTAGTTCTTTTATAGGTCAATTCATGAATCACATTAGGATATCCATGGAAGGCAAAGATAATTGGTTTATTTTTGGTAAAAATTGCATCATATTCTGCATCGCTCAAACCATGTGGGTGTGCACTTTGAGACTGCAATTTCATTAGGTCTATTACATTTACAACTCGTATTTTTAAATTAGGAATGTACTTTCTTAAAATGCTTGTCGCAGCCATAATTTCTAGTGTCGGGGTATCACCAGCACAGGCCATGACTAAGTCTGGGTTATTGTCTAAATCGTTACTTGCAAATCCCCAAATACCTACTCCTTTTTCACAATGGCGAATTGCTTGAGTTATGGATAACCATTGAGGTCTAGGATGTTTACTCGCTATTACGACATTTATCGTATCTTTTGTTTTTAAAATATGATCCATCACGCAAAGTAAAGTATTACTATCGCATGGTAAATAAACTCGTGATATCTCGGCTTTTTTGGTTAAAACATGATTAATGATTCCTGGATCTTGATGCGTGTACCCATTGTGGTCTTGTTGCCAACAATGACTTGAAACAAGTAAGTTTAATGATGAAATTGGAGCTCTCCAAGAAAGTTCTTTACATACTTTTATCCATTTCGCATGCTGACTAATCATCGAATCCACTATTCGGATAAAAGATTCATAGCTATGAAAGAAACCATGTCTTCCCGTTAGCAAATATCCTTCAAGCATTCCTTCACACATATGTTCAGATAAAAATGAATCGATAACACGTCCTTCATAAGAAAGAAATTCATCTTCTAAAATACGTTTATTGTCCCATTGGCGAGATGTTACTTCAAATACAGCATTTAAGCGATTTGATAAAGTTTCATCTGGCCCAAAAATGCGAAAATTGTCGGGATTTTTTTTGATAATATCTCGAATAAAAGGACCTAAATTACGCATATCTTCTTTAATCGTGTTACCTGGGTATGTAAGTTCTACGGCATAATCTTTTATATTTGGAATTTTTAAATCTTTTAAAATTTTACCACCATTAGCATGAACATTACTTCCCATTGTATTTTCTAATTTAGGAATAAATAAACGGTACTCTTGCTTTAAAGCTCCTTGTTCATCAAACAATTCTTCTGGATGATAACTTTTTAACCATTCTTCTAATCTTTTTAAACTCTCAGGATGACTCTCATTTACTTCTATTGGAACTTGATGAGCTCGAAAAGTTCCTTCAATCTTTTTTCCATCTATTTCATTTGGCCCCGTCCATCCCTTTAAAGTTCTAAGAATAATCATTGGCCATAAAGGTCTCTCGGTTATGTTTTTTTCACGAGCCATTTTTTGAATTTCTTGAATTCTCGTGATTACTTTATCAAAAACTTCAGCCATCTTTTGATGAAGTTCTAATTCATCGGTTCCCTCAACATAAAAAGGTGCCCAGCCGTACCCCTTAAATAAAGCGTCTAATTCTTCTTTGCTAATTCTAGCTAAAATGGTTGGATTTGCTATTTTATAACCGTTTAAATGTAGAACAGGAATCACTGCTCCATCTTTTTGAGGATTTAAAAATTTATTCCCGTGCCAACTTGTTGCTAATGGTCCTGTTTCTGCTTCTCCATCGCCAACTATTACAGTAACCAATAAATCTGGGTTATCTAAAACAGCTCCAAACGCATGACTAAGACTATATCCCAGCTCTCCCCCTTCATGAATACTTCCAGGCACTTCTGGAGCCACGTGACTGGATGTCCCACCTGGAAAACTAAAATGTCGCATAAATTTTGTCAAACCTTTTTCATCTTGTGTAAACTCCGGATATACTTGACCATAAGATCCTTCAAAATAAGTATTGACCATTGTAGCTTGTCCCGCATGTCCAGGTCCGCTTATCCACATCATATTCAAATGATATTTTTGAATTACCCGATTGCAGTGAGCATACACGAAATTTTGTCCAGGTGCACTTCCCCAGTGTCCAACTAATTTTCTTTTTATATCTGAAAATTTCAAAGGACGTTTTAATAAAGCATTATCCTTTAAATATAAGGAAGCTGCAGAGACATAGTTTGCAGCTCTAAAATACCCATCTATCGCTTTCAATTCTTTTTCTGTCAAAATTTTTGTATTCATAACTAGCATCTACCCTCTATTCTAGAAATAGTATACACTATGAGAATCAAAAATGCAAAAAAAGATTAGGATTTTTTGCTTTTTTTACTTATTTTAATCACTTTAATTTTCAATAAAAAAAGAATCAATTTTTCGATTCCTTTTTACTCGTAAGCCGTGTCTTGATTTTGATATTCTAATACTCTTTCATTGTAAGCATTTACTAATTGTTTTTCAAAAATTAGTTCTTGGTTATACCCCATTATAGAAAAAAGATATTTAGCAAAATAAGGATTTAAAATTAAAATTGGCCCTAGTAAAGTTGTTCCAAAAAAATTTCTTTTTCTCACTCCTTCTACCTTTGTATTGCTTTTTTCTTTTATCGTCTCAAATAGAGGAGTTTCTTTCGTTTCTATAAAGGTGTTTTGACTCTTATAACCTACAATTAAATGGTTTTCCTCAGAGAATTTTCCTAAAAACAAACTGTGATAACGTTTCGACAAATGAATTTCTGAATGAATTTGCAATAAGTTTAATCCCGATAAAATCTCTTTGTTTTCTTTGACAATGGTTGTACCAAAAATAGCCATCGCATTTCCTGTAGCTAAAAAAATAGTATCGTTCTGGATCATTTCATTTAGCCGTTTTTGATAAATCTTTAATTTTTTTAAAACCTTTTCTAAATTATATTCACTCATTGGTCCTAGATAAAGAAATTGGACATCATGGGTAACAAAATAAGGTTCCTCTAATATAGTCGTTTTAACAAAATGAGCATGAGGAAAATTTTTTTCTAGAAATAGCACATTCCCTCTATCTCCATATAGATCGCAAATTTCTGGAAATAGTATTTCAATCGTCATGATAAACGCTCCTTTATACTTTCTTTTACTTGAAGAGATTGATCGTATGATGTGATATCATGTAGTAAAAAAATTTTATCTATTTTTTCATATTGAATTTTAGCAGCCAGATCTGTTTCTTTTTCTACAGTCCAAATTTTTTCCGGATTAATTTCAGCCAGTAATAATCGAACATATAGATCTCTCCATCTTTTACCACTTATTATTACTTGACAAATGCTTGAATTCTTTAGTATTTCAAAATCTGTATCATAATACCAAGCTACGGTTTCAGATGAATATCGATTGTCCGTGACATCATCTAGCATTAATAAAACGCATTTTCTTCCTTGTTCATTTTGTAAATATTCAAAAACACTTGAACAAGCAACTGGATTCTGCCCTTTTGCCATTTGATTAATCAATGTAATATTTCCTATTTTTTCTTGATAAAAACGTGAATCTATTATTTTTACTTTTTCTAAACTCGATACAATTTGATCTTTAGAAAAACCGATTTCTTTTAATAAACTAATGACAGCTAAATAATTATAAATATTAAAAATACTATTTGCTTTTAAAGGAAAATCTTCCTCGTTTATATATAATTTCTTTTTTTCAAATGAAACCTTTCCTTCATAATTTCTTTCTGGATTTGTATAGCCACAATTTGAACAATAGACGTTTCCAATGTGATAATATTTTATATCGGTATATATCAACTTACCACCGCATTTAGGACAGTACACTAAATCGCAAAAAAGATGAGGATAATTTTTTTCGTTGATACTTTCTTTTATCCCAAAATAAATATTCTTACGACCTCTGCCAATTTCAACAGTTAATAAATCATCTGCATTTAAAATCAACTTTGTCTTTTCCGGTATTCCTTCACGTATCTTATTTAAAATAAATTCTACACTACTATTCGTTTTCATAGAATCCCGAAACAAATTTGTACATATAAAATAATTTGGAACAATACTTTTAAAAATTTCTCCAGAGGTTTTTTCGTCTATTTCTACAATAGCAACATCACTAACTTTTTTCTGCTTTAAAAACATGGATGCGATTCCAGTATCTATATTAAATCCATTATTATTAAGAACTGTTAATCCCATGTTTTCCAAACAATCTTTTAATAAGCCACAGATAGTTGTTTTCCCGTTTGTTCCAGTAACTGCTATTATAAGTTTTGGCTTTTTTACATATTGAAGAAATTCAGGACAAACTTTTAAAGCAACAAATCCTGGATAATACGGGATATTACGTCCTAAAATTTTTAAGCCTAGGTTGCTTAACTTTCCTAATATTTTAGCCAGATAAAACCTAATTTTTTTCATTTTCTTCACCATAAATCACTTGATCAAAAAAAGGTTTTAATCCTTCACGATTTTCTGAAAGATGAATTTTTGATTGATAAATGTCATACCCAGGAAGTTCATTACCTTCTATCAAAACTGGCCCTTTATCGGTTATAGCAATATCCCAACCCACTAAACCAACTTGAGGTATTTTTTTACTTGCTTCTACTGCCATAGCAATTGCTTCTTTATAATAAGGAATTTGAAATCCTGTGATCGCTACCTGTGAAACTGGATGAATTTCGTATAATCTTCCTTCACGATCCATGGCTGGTTTTGTGATTACCCCATTTTCGTCAAACAAAGTATACATTCCTCCACTATGAAAATTGTCTACATCGCGAATACCGTTACCTATGCGAATTGCTCGTAACATTACTGTAGTATGATTATTCTTTCTTACGGTTACAATTCTTAAAGTATTTACTGATGCTTTACACAAACGGTTCATCTCTTTATGTTGACGCACATAATCTTCTACTAAATATTGTTTTGTCTTTAATAGAACTTCATAAAGTTTTTCAATATTTGTTGTTTTATCTATGGTAATCTTAGAAACATTTGCTCCACCAGATTGATCTACTGGTTTTACCATGATTATAGAGTGTTTCTTTAAAAATTTTTCGAATTTTGATAAACTTGTTTGTCTTAAATCTAAATATTCACGGCCAATATATTCTTTAAACTTTTGATTAAACTCTACTTTATTTCTAAAAAAGTGATAATATGTACTATCATTTAATGTTTTTAAATAGCCATTATTTACTCCACGAGTAATATATGTTTTACGTTGATCATTTGTCAAATCTTCAAAATAAAATAAAAAATAATCTGTATATCCTGCCAAAAATTTATAAGAACAATAAATCATATCAAAAAATATAAATATTCTATTTTTACCACTTCGATTATGTATCTTGTTAATCGTTTTAAACATTTCCATAAAATTCATACTAAAAATTCTTTTTATATAATATACTACTTTTTTCATTCAAAAACACCTCAAAACTTATGTTAATTATAAACTGTTTTGGCTAAAAAATCTACAATTTCATCATACTTATAAATTAGAGTTTATATAGACTTGAAATTATGTTATAGTATAGATACATATGAGGTTGTTATGAAACAGAGAAAAAAGCATTTTTTTAACACTTTTTTTATTATTTTTTTTAATATTATTGCCATAATTTTACTTTTGTATATTCATCGTACCATAGAAGTTTCTAATATTATATTTCAGCAATTTAATGCTAATGAAGGAACTTACTCTATCGAGATTTCTAAAACTCAAAATTTTTTCGATTTTATTGATTCTTCTTTCGAATGTATTGCAACAAATGGCGAAGAAGAAATTCGCAATTTCTCTATTAATAACTCTTGCCTTTTAACCTTGCCCATTCACCAAGATTATGAAATTTATCTTCAAAATCACAACTTATACAGCAAAAAATATAGACTTTTAGATTATTTAGATAACTTATTAACTTTTTCTTTTAACTATTCAACAATTTACCTAGTTATTGGTGAAGAAAGTCCAATTGAATTTTCAGCTCAATTCATATATCCAGAAGAAATAGATTATCACTTTACTTCTTCTGACGAATCTATTGCTATTATAGACAATAATAAAATAAAAGCTTTAAAAGCTGGAACTACAATGATTTCATCGCCTTTAACTGAAAAAAAATTAAAAGTTATAGTTACTGATTTAATAACTTTACCTACCTATCAAAAGCAATATAAACAAAATCTTCCATGCCATCGTTACAATCAAGAAGAAGCCAATTTATTAGATAATTTTTTAGAATATCGAATTCACAAAGTCGGTGATCAAACTCGTGCGGCCGCTATAGAAGCAGCTCGATTTTTGACACTTTCTTTCCCATATCGAATCCCATACTTTTATGAAAACGGAAGAGTTCATGAATCTGGCATTAATTACGTAGATGGCGAAGGAAGATATTATAAGAAAGGACTTTATCTAAACGAATCAAAATTTGCTAATATACAAGCCACTTTTAGTGGACCAGCTATATGGGGATGTCCTTTAACTAACTGGGAACCAGATGAAGAATTTGGCTACTATCCTGGAGTTAAAAAGCCTAATGGTCTGGATTGTTCAGGGTTTGTTGCTTGGGTTTTAATAAATGCAGGATTTGATCCAGGAGATATTGGAGCTGGTGAAACTGAATATCCTTACCAGATGACTGATCTTGGAAAGTATACCGAGCTTACTTTTTCGTTGATACGTTCAAATACCATTAAAGTTGGTGATTTAGTGAATTACTGGGGACATATCGGTATTATTATAGGTATAGATGAAGACAGTATTTATGTAGCTGAATCTCTGCAAAATTTTGGAGGTGTAGTTGCAAGAAAATATTCAAAATATTCAATCCATCAAACCTTTGATCACGTCGTTTTAATGGATGATTTTTATAAAAAAGAAGGAATATATTCAAATATGTGGAATTAAAATCTTTTTATTTCTTTTTTCGACATTTTTTTACTCACCAACAATTTATAATATGATTCCATGAAACAGGAAATTTTAATCGAAATGCAAAATCTTGCAAAAAAATATTATAAAATTCAAACTATGAATTGGATTCAAAGCAAAGGTGGCGGTTTTGGAGGTGCCGGGATTACACTTGAATACCTATTAGGTAAGTTGAGCGATAACGATATTTTACCAGATTATCATGGGATCGAATTAAAGACCACGCAAATTAATTCTAAATATATATGTCCTATCGGTTTGTTTTCGATGGCTTTAGATAATCAACCTTTACAAATGAAATATTTATACGAAAACTTTGGTTGGCCTAGTAAAAAGGATTCTACAAAAAATGTTTTTTATGCAAAAATCAATGCCCAATATTCTCGTTGTACTAGAAGATACTCTTTTAAGCTTCATGTAAATTACGAAAAAAAATGTGTTGAATTGCAAATTTATGATCATTATAATCACGAAAAGCTCAAAAAAGAACTTTCGTGGTCTTTTTATCATTTGAAATTAAGATTAGAAACCAAATTAAATTATTTATGTATTGTCGAAGTTCTTAAATATTATGAAACGCATAATAAAAGTTATTATTATAATTTTCAAGAAATTTCTTTTTATGAGCTGAAAAGCTTTAGCAAATTTTTAGAATTAATTGAAAATGGAGATATTCGTGTTCATATCAAAATCTCTTATCGTCAAAAAGGCGATAAATGGGAAATGTATGATAAAGGTACAACTTTTGAAATCTATAAAGAAGATATTGAAAAATTGTTTACTAAATTATCTATTCAAATAAAAAAATAAAAAGCTTCGTTAAAAGCTTTTTTT
>ERZ1643246.499-NODE-499-length-50312-cov-29.472452_pt1 | contig 50312 bp, 38 predicted proteins | sample MGYA00579265_ERZ1643246 | MGnify/ENA primary metagenome ERZ1643246 (study PRJEB29033, sample SAMEA4952261) | chicken gut metagenome | biome: Broiler Chicken; feature: Gastrointestinal Tract; material: Caecum | place: Ireland | collected 2018 | study: Broiler... | reverse complement strand
TCTGCGTTTTCATACGGTCTGTGCAGTGAATGCACAGACCTGGCTGAACTGTAACCGGATTTTTACTTTTTGGATACGTTTTCTATTGTAAATCAGCCTCTACCACAATGCAATCAGTTTTTGAAAATTTCGTTACGGTTCAGCTGGCTGAACTGTTACAGAATTTCCTCCGGGCTACGTCTTTATTTCCTGCCTACAAAATAATACAAAAAGAGAACAAGAAAATACATTTCTTTTTTGACAGGATTTTTTATTATATTATAAGGGTAAATCAGAAATGCACAGATCTGACTGAACTGCAACAAAATCCATACACAGACAGAAAAGCAATATGACAGAGGAGGGTTTTCACTTATGACACCTATGAAGTGGTTCTATTCATTCCTGAAAGAATACCGGCCGAGAATTATCCTGGGATTTCTTCTGGTGACAGTGATGGCCGCGCTGGCGATCATCAGCCCGCGGATTTCCGGCCTGATTGTTGACCATGTGATCCAGGGAGGCAATTACAATGCGCTGGCGGAGCTTCTGACAATTCTGCTGGGAGCAACCGTCTGCAGAAGCATCCTGCGCTTCTGCGTACCGTATAACTTCGAGACCTGTTCTCAGGGAATCCTGTACAAGATGAGAGACGCCGTCTATCAAAAACTTCTGGCGGAAGACTTTGATTTTTTCAACCGGAACCGAACCGGCGATCTGATGTCCCGACAGACCGGCGATATGGATGCGATCCGGAATTTCACCGCCTCAACGATTTATACAATCTACGAAAGCGTGCTGTATTTCGTCTTCGCACTGATCATGATTTTTACCGTGAACAGACGGTTGGCGGTGAGCATGCTGTGTATTCTGCCGTTTACAGCTCTGACAACGTTTCTTCAGATGCGGGCGGTCAAACCTGCGTTTCACAGAATCCGCCGACAGTTTTCCGCCCTGAATACCTTTGTGCAGGAGAATATCAGCGGCAACCGCGTCGTGAAGGCCTTTGCCAAGGAAGACTTTGAGATGGAGAAATTTGAAAGAGAGAATGACGCCTACCGGGACGCCGAGCTGGCCTGCGCCGGAATCTGGACAAAATATATCCCTGTGTTCGAACTGTTCTCCAATATCCTGACGGTTGTTCTGATGCTGTACGGTGGCATTCTGGCTCTGCAGGGCACGATCACCGTAGGAAACATGGTGACAGTCAACGGCTATCTGTGGATGCTGAATATGCCGCTGCGCATGGCAGGATGGTACATCAACGATATCCAGCGATTTATCACTTCCGTGGAAAAAATCTACAGTACCTTTTCTGTGGAACCGCGGATCCGGAATCACCGAAAATGTAAAGAAAAGGAATCTTATCGCGGAGAAGTGGAATTCTGCAACGTCTCCTATCAGACGGACGGCGAAGAGATTCTCAGAGATATCAGCTTCCATGTAAAACCCGGACAGACCGTGGGAATTCTCGGTCCGACAGGAGCGGGAAAATCCACGCTGATGAATCTGCTGTGCCGGTTTTACGATGTGTCCGGCGGGGCGATATTCATCGACGGAGAGGATGTCCGGCGACTCGATCTGCAGAATCTCCGCGATCATATCGGCATGGCAATGCAGGATGTCTTCCTGTTTTCCGATACCATCGAAGGCAATATCGCCTACGGAAGACCGGACTGTCCCTTTGAAACCGTGCAGAAAGCTGCCGTCATGGCAGACGCCGACAACTTTATACGGGAGATTCCGGATGGATATGATACCATCGTCGGAGAACGCGGCGTCGGTCTGTCCGGCGGACAGAAACAGAGAATCTCTCTGGCAAGGGCTCTTGTCAAAGATCCGGCAATCCTGATCCTTGATGACACCACATCCGCTGTAGATATGGAGACGGAAACCTATATTCAGCAGCAGCTGAAAGCCCTCGGAGAAAACCACACAGTCTTTATCATCGCTTACAGGATCTCTTCCATCAAAGATGCCGATCAGATCCTCGTTCTTGAAAACGGAACCATCAGCGAACGGGGCACCCACGATGAGCTGCTGAAAAACGGCGGCTATTACGCCCAGGTCTTTGAACATCAGTACGGAAAGGAGGCAATGACCGATGGCCAGAAATAAATATGATGTAGATGAAATCATTGAGGAGCGGTTTGACGTCCACCAGCTGCTCCGTCTCGGAAAATATGTGATACCCTATAAAAAGAAAATGCTTCTGGCGGCAGCGCTGATGCTCTCCTCCAGCGCCCTGACCATGCTGATTCCGATTTTTTTCATGAGAGTGATCGATCAGTGTATTCCCAACCGGGATCTGAACGGGATCATCCGCTACAGCATCCTGTCTCTCGCGGTGATTCTGTACTCCGTGATTACATTGAAAACAAAGATTCAGATCACAAATCAGGTGGGACAGAGTGTGATTCATCAGCTTCGGACGGATCTGTTTGCACATCTGCAGGAGCTTCCGTTCTCCTACTATGACAACAGGCCTCACGGAAAGATTCAAGTTCGCGTGGTCAATTACGTGAATAACCTGAGCGATCTCCTGTCCAACGGCCTGATCAACACAATCACGGATCTGTGCAGTCTGATCTTTATCATCGGATTCATGCTTTCCATCAACTGGAAGCTGACACTGATGTGTATGTGCGGGCTTCCGGTGCTGGCGCTGTTTGCGGCTCTGATCAAGCGGCGGCAGCACCTGGCCTGGCAGATCCAGAGTAATAAGCAGTCGAACCTGAACGCTTACATTGCCGAGAGCATCAACGGCGTGCGGGTGACCCAGTCTTTCGTCCGGGAAGAGAAAAACCGGGAGATTTTCAACAGCTTAAGCGACAGCTACCGGACCTCCTGGATGAAAGCAGTGCGGTTCAATTTCATGATGGGACCGACGGTGGATATGATCTCCGTCGTCACAACCGCTTTTCTCTACCTTGTGATCGTCCAGTGGGTCAGCCATGATGTGGCAGGCGCCTCCGTCGGCGTTCTGGTGGCTTTCACCAGCTATATCAGCCGCTTCTGGTCGCCGATCACCACACTGGCGAACTTTTACAACTCACTGCTGACAGCGATCTCCTATCTGGAGCGCATCTTTGAGACCATTGACGAGCCGGTTGCCGTCAAAGACGCTCCCGACGCTGTCGATATGCCTCCGATTACCGGAAAAGTGACCTTCGATCACGTAAATTTCAGCTATGAGGATGGAGTAAAGATCCTGAACGACGTCAGCTTCACCGCCCGTCCCGGGGAATCTTTCGCGATCGTCGGACCGACAGGCGCCGGAAAGACAACCATTGTCAATCTGCTGAGCCGTTTTTACAACGTGGACAGCGGCACCGTGCAGGTGGACGATATCGACATCTCAAAGGTAACCCTTCATTCTCTGCGGTCACAGATGGGCGTCATGATGCAGGACAGCTTCATCTTTTCCGGAACAATCATGGACAACATCCGCTACGGAAACAAGACGGCTTCCGACGAGGATGTAATCCGGGCCGCAAAGACGGTCTGCGCCCACGACTTTATCATGCAGATGGAGGACGGCTATCAGACACAGGTCAACGAACGGGGCAGCCGCCTCTCCGCGGGACAGCGTCAGCTGATTTCCTTTGCCCGGGCGCTTCTGGCAGATCCGAAGATTCTGATTCTCGACGAAGCCACGTCCAGCATTGACACCGAGACGGAGATTGCACTGCAGAAAGGCCTGAACGAACTGCTGAAAGGACGCACCTCCTTTATCATTGCCCACCGGCTGTCCACCATTAAGAACTGTGATACCATTCTGTATGTGGACAAGGGAAACATTCAGGAGCGTGGAAATCACCAGGAACTGCTGCGCCTGAAAGGCGCTTATTACGACCTTTATATGTCACAGTACAGCTTTCTTCAGAATCCTGACAGCTCCGCCGGCTGAACGGCTGCCGAAAAAGACTTACCGGGCCTGTCGGGAAAACAACTTTCACCATCGGACAGGGAACCGTCCTTCCCTGTCCGATCTGCGCCATACCACGGGCAGTTCCCGGATATCAATACAGGTTTCGGGACGTCTGTTCACCGCCAAACAATTTTCCCGAAAAAATTGTTGAAAAAATTGTTGACAATTCAGAGTTTCTCTGGTAAACTCTTTTCTTGTAGCGAGCCGATAAAACTCAATACAGATGCTGCCTTGGCTCAGTTGGTAGAGCGTCGCCTTGGTAAGGCGGAGGTCGGCGGTTCAAATCCGCTAGGCAGCTTTGAAGGAATCTCTGATCAGAGATTCCTTTTTTATTCCCGCGAGCAACGAGCCAGGCGGACATGCCTGCATGCCATTTGGCAACTGCCGCGAGGGTCAAAAGCCCCGCAGCTCTGCTGCGCTACAAGTTTGATGCCCCGTAGCCTGCTGCGGGGTTTTTGACTTTCTGCCTGAGGCCGCACGGTCAGCGCTAACCGAAACAATGCGCAGAATGGAAGATGTCTATTTCTTTATTTTTTTCAAGATTCGGTGGTAAACAGGAGCGTCTGGTTCTGGTGCTGTGACAGGGATCAGTAACCCGTCTCTGATAAATTGCTCAAGACGCAGAGCAATCCAGCCATCACCGATTCCAAGTTGATATTTTCCCAATACCTGTCCGACAAGCTGTGCCTCATTAAATTCATCTTCTTGTTTTTCCAACTCACGCAGAATAAATATATCATACAGAGAATCAGGGACACTGACCAGTTTACCATTTAACACAGCACGAAGAGATGCATTTTCCTGCTGCAGTTCTTTCCAATGGTTTGCAAGACTGAGGAGATAATCTGCGGGCAATTTCTTTCCCAGCAATGCCATTTTCCCAAAACGATATGGTTCAATTTCTCCCCAGCCGGTATGCCGGACGATACAGCCGTCCGGTGTTCTTTCCCACTCCGGGAGTTCCACAAGAGTAACATCCAGCTTTTCCAGCCCAAGAGGCAGCAGTTGCTCCATCAGCCAATACAGGCCACACACAGTATCTGGCTCACGACTTACCCATACACGAATCGGCTCACCTTTTTGCACCTGTTCCACCAACATATCATAGCTTTTGTGAGCTGTGTTTAAAATCCCATTCACAGCCTGGAATGCCATACTGGGAAAAGTTCCCATCAGCAAAGAGATTGCCTTCTCCCGCTCCGGCCCGATTCCAGCCTCGTTGATAGTTCCAACAGACAATGCCAGAGGAAGATTGATTATATTTATAAAACTTGCAGCGGCAGCGCTGCCCACAGAGTTCTTATGCGCAAACGCTATTCTCATCGCACCTGCAACACTGTCACTGAATACTACTTCTAACATGACACCCTTTCTCCCGCTTATATTGCTTTACGTTGACGTCTCTGCAAGCGTTCAGCCGACTGAACGGTTACACGTTTCTTACAGATAAGGCTTCATATGATTTAAGATCACCTGATAAGCATTTGCATACATATGAATCCCTTCAATCGTAAATTCTTCTTTCAGCTTTCCATTCCCGTCCGTAAGTCCGTCATTCACATTGATAAAGTGGCATCCCATCTCTCCGGCAAGCCTTTCCGCCGCCTGATTTGCCAGATCGATATTTTCATTGTTTCTGTTGGCAAACATTTCGGCGGCCGCGGGTGTATCCGGAAGCTTGTCCGTCTCATTGACCGGATAGTAGGCCATCATATAAATATCTGCCTGAGGCAGACGCTCCCGGACCCGCGTCAGAATCTCCCGGTAATTGGCCATCAGCGTCTCCAGGCGGTATTCCGGCTTGCTGATATCATTGGTTCCGATGTTAATAAAAATCCGGGAGGGTTCCGTACCGAAAACCATTTCCTCCATATGCTGCAGCATGTCATCCGTCGTAAAGCCTCCGATTCCACGGTTGTAAATCACCTGCGGCATCCCGTTGCTCATAAGAAGCTCATTGATGGGAAACTGCTCCATCAGCGACGAACCGGTAAAGAGAATCTGCCCCTTCCTGGCGTACCGGTCCAGGATACGATAGCGCTCCAGTTTGGTTTTCTGCTCCTCGTGCATCTGTTGTTCCGCCCACGCGGCCATTTCCTGACTTCTGTTATCCATTCTGTCTCCTCCTTCTAAAAACTGCCTGTCTTCACTTTCCCTGTTTCCACAGTCTTTTTTCTTTTACCGCAGCCGCAATCGACAGATCCGGCAGGTAACGCGGAATCAGCATTGCCTGCAGCGCATGATAGAGATCCGATTTCCCCGGCCATACCGTTCCGATCACACGGTTTTCGCGGTCCAGCTGATGGAACCAGGAGCCGTTGACATGGTCGATGACCGTCTCATCCAGATACTGCATAAATTCCGCATAATTTTCTGCATACTGCTTCTTCCCGGTGACATGGTACAGAACCGAAGAAGTATTGATCGCCTCTGCCAGCGTCCAGTGCATCCTGTCGTGAACCACCGGCTTTCCGTCCCAGTCTGTAGTGTACACGATTCCCGGAGCGCCGTCTGCCTTCCACGCATCCTGCACCGCCCGGTTATAAAGATTTTCCGCAATGGTCAGATATCTCCTCGCCTCCCCGCCGGGGCCTCCCCAGGTGGAAAGGGCCCACTGAACGATCAGCCGCGCCCACTCGATGCCATGTCCCGGAGTCGCGCCGTATGGTTTGAACGGGTCATCCGGCTTCTCTCTGTTGCATTCCAGATCCGGAATCCATTCCTTTGTGAAATGCTCCGGAATCCTCCACTGATTCCGCTTTGCCCATCCGGATACATGGTCAATGATACGGCCGGCCCTCACCCGGTATTTCTCATCGCCCGTAACGTCTGCTGCGGCCAGAAAAGCCTCCACCGTATGCATATTGGCGTTCAGGCCCCGGTAATCATCCAGAACCGTGAACCCGGTATTCCAGGTGTCACAGGAAAGACCTTCCTCTTCGTTCCAGAACCGCAGATCATAAAGCGCCAGCGCCTCGTCCAGAAGTTCCTTTGCTCCCGGCCGCCCGGCAAGCAGCGCAGAAGACGCAGCGAGAATCACAAACGCATGGGCATAGCACTGCTTCGTGGGCATAATATTTCCGTCCGCCGTCAGACCTGCATACCATCCGCCGTGTTCCGTATCATGGAGTTCCCCCCGCAGTCCTTTCAGGCCGGCATCTGCCAGCTCACCGCTGCCCGGATGACCGAGAAACAGCCCCAGGCAGTACACATGCACCATACGGCTGGTGATCCATGTCTCCCGGTTTCTGTCCTTCCAGGGCGTTCCATCGTCTCCGAGATAATAAGAGCTCCCTCCCGGCGACGGAAACTGATGTCCGAACTTCAGCAGATCCTTCTGAGCCTCCTCCAGAAAACTGCTGTTTTCCTCTGTATCAATGCGATACTTTTCACTGTATTCCTTCATAAAATCATTTTTCCCTTTCCCCGGCGCGGTCTGTATGAACTCTTTCGCCGGAATTACAGATCGTATACGCTCCTGACGGTTATCGTCTCCGCACTTCCCTCAAGGATCCGTATGCGTTTCTCTCCCGCCTCCATATCGAAATAATTGTCTGACAGAATCAGATCCTCATTTTCATTCTGCAGTTCCACAAATGCCGCATAGGCTTCCGCATGCACAACCAGTTCTTCCCCTTCCCTGTGAACCGTCAGCTTCGGATCCCGGTAATTATAGAATTTCGGCATGGAAAACAGAACGCTTCCCTCAGAGATCACCACACCGTTTTGCAGACACTCATAAAAAACATGATGTTCCAGGTAATCCGCATCCAGAAATTCCTCCTTTTCCAGCCACAGACCGTCGAGCGGAGGAACCGTCACTTCTGCCGTCTTCTCTTCGCCAATCACCCCGGAACTGCTGTCCCTCAGGCTCCAGCGCAACAGAACCTTCTGTTCCTCCGTAGTCTCATTCGCCACATGCAGACGGATGCTCTTCTCCACATCGTAAAATCTTGCATTCGGGTTCGGATTCTGGGACAGGAGGCCCTCCTCACAGCAGGAAAGCATCACAGGAGCAAAAAATCTCTTCTCAAAATAATGCAGCGCTTTCCAGCGGCCAAAATAGTCAATGGACGACCAGGAGGCAACCGGCCAGCAGTCATTCAGCTGCCAGACGATTGCGCCCATGCACTGGCCTCTGTGGCGTCTCCAGTGCTCGACTCCGTACCGTATCGCCTGTCCCTGCATGATCTGGGACGCATAGACCAGATAGGCGAGATCCCTGGGATACGGCAGATACTGCGCCAGATAAACCATCATCTTCGCATAGCCGTTTTCGCTTCTCTGATGCTTTTCCATCACATAGGAAAAGACGGTTCTGTCATGTTCTTCCGTAAAGCTTTCGATGGTCTTCATCGCCGGAAGCGACTCAAACCCAAACTCGGAAGCATAGCGAAAGTTGTGACGGCGGTAATCGGTAAACGGCTGATAACCGTGCCATACCTGCCAGTAATGGGCGTCTCCCCTGGTCTCATCGTGAGGATTGTCAAAATCGCCTCCCGAGGAGGGACTGGATGGCCAGTAGAAAGCGTCCGGATCCTCCCGCTTTACAATCTTCGGGATCACATAGCTGTACATTCTCGTATAATCCCCGCGGAGCAGAGGAGTTTCCCCGTAGCCGTCATAGATCATCCCCTCCATCTCATTGTTACCGCACCAGAGCGCGAGACATGCATGATGGCGGATCCTGCGGACATTTTCCTCAATTTCATGGGAAATATTATCCTCAAATTCCTCTGTCAGCCGGTAAGTCGCGCAGGCAAACATGAAATCCTGCCATACAAGAAATCCATACTCGTCGCAAAGCTCATAGAACCAGTCGTCCGGATAGAAGGCGCCGCCCCACACCCGAATCGTATTGTAATTGGCCCTGGCGCACTGCTCCAGCAGCCTTTTCGTCCGCTCTCTGCTTCTTCTGGACAGCAGGGAATCCTCAGGCACATAATCCGCCCCCATCGCAAAGATGGCAGTTCCGTTGACTTCATGGGCAAAGCTTTCTCCCCATTTATCCTTTCGGATACGCATTTTCATCGTGCGCAGACCGATGCGTTTCTCCCAGACGTCCACCACTTTGCAGCCGGACAGAAGCTCCACCTTGACCTGATAGAGATCCTGGCGTCCAAATCCTCTTGGCCACCACAGCTTCGGTTCCTCAATCAGGATTTCCCTTTGCCCTTCGCCGCAGACAAACGTCTTCCCGTCCGGATCGGTCACTGTAGTCCGACAGGTCAGGGAAGCTTCTCCGGATGTATGAATCCGGAACTTCAGCCGCACCTGACCGTTTTCATGGAACTGACGCACCAGCACATCCCCGATGCGCCCTTCCTCCTCGCCGATCAGAACCACCTCACGGAAAATTCCCATATCCGGCAGCTTCGGCGCCCAGTCCCAGCCCGACATATAGCTGGCCTTGCGCAGATAGCAGAAACCGTTCACCGTATCCCCATTGCAGGGAATCGATCCCTGTTTCTCCACCTGCTCCTCCATATAGCGGAGCGGCGAATGGAACTGTACCTCCAGAAGATTTCCCTTCTGCTTCAGCAGTTTCTCTGCGGGAAACTCCCAGACACGGTGCATATTATATGTATTTCCGATCGCAACGCCATTGAGATAAATATCCGCCAGCGTATCGATTCCCTCAAAGCGCAGCCAGATCTTCCGGCAGCTCAGAAGCCGCCCGGATACGTCAAATTCCGTCTGATACCGGCAGTCTTCTCTCGAACAGGGATAGGCTTCCTTTTCATTGTCCCGAGCATAGGGATCCTCAATCTTATGGTACTTCAGAAGATCCCCATACATGGAAAACGGCACCTCCGTCTCCAAAAACTCATTGTTCCACAACAGCTTCCAGTTCTTTGCAAGTTCCTGTCTCTCCATCCGTCTTCTGTTGGCCTCCTTTTCCTCTGTTTTCCATTTCGGAATCCTGTTATGCCTTGTCTGTCAGTTTCACCGTCATGACTTCATACGGCCGGATCACGAATTCCATTTCATTTCCCGTCACCTTCGCCTCCTGCTCCTCTTCCTCCAGCAGATTGCAGATATACGCCTTTTCAAAGGCCCTGCAAAAGGTCAGCTTTCCTTTCGTCTTCGCGTTTTCGGACTCATACATACGCACTATGACGCCCCGTCCGTCCTCCGCTCTTTTTATCGTCTCCACAATCACATTCGGCTGGTTCACCGACGCCAGCGAATACCTTCCTTCCGGCGCAGTTCCTTCCATCACAAGCGCCGGCTGATTCAGGTTATAACTCTCTGCAACGGTTCCCGCAGCTCTCCAGTTCTCCGCGTGGGGATAGAGGGCGTAGAGGATATCATGCTCTTCCTGGTCGCTTACCGGATTCGGTTCGATGCCGGACTTGATCAGGGTCAGAGCCATGCTGCCGCCTCTGACGGAATGTCCGTATTTGCAGTCGTTGAGCAGACTGACGCCGTAATGGCCCTCCGATACGTCGATCCACTTCTGTCCGCAGCTTTCAAACCGGGCCACATCCCAGCTTGTGTTCTGATGGGTCTTTCTTGTGAGATTTCCGAACTGGACGTCAAAAGTCGCTTCATCTGTATGCACATCCACCGGGAAGTGTACCTTCAGCAGAGTCTGATGCTCTTTCCAGTCCACATGCGTGTAAAAGTCAATTCTTCTGCTGTCCGCATAAAAGCAGATTTTCTGGCGTATCACAGAGTTGGAAGCTTTCCGCTCAATTTCCAGCGCTGCGCGCACCGGCCCCAGCTCTGTCCACTCCATACGTTCCGCAGAATCGATATCCCAGTATTTTTCCGTATAGAAAATGTCGATATCCCAGTTGTCATAGTGCATCGGCTTGTCTTCGTACATGCGCATCAGATTCAGCCGCCCGCCGTCCTGCACTATCTCCCGGTCGTTTTCTTTGTCGTAGATACTTGTGAACAGTCCCTGTTCATCCAGGCGGATGGTATAAAACGGTGTTTCCAGGCAATGATCATCCGACAGGCAAAACGGTGAGGCAACAGCTTCCGTTCCTTTCCCGTAACCCTTTTGGAACGTCTGATACCCTTTCGGCGGAAGATTTTCCACATAAACCACCGCGCCGTCCGCCGTCTGCTGTACAGGCCATGCATTTCCCTCTCCGTCATACAGCGTGTCCGCATCGCAGGCGCCCAGAGCAACGATATCGTTTCTTCTGTTTCCGGTCGTATTGAAAATCGTAATGCCGTCTCCGTTCTCCACCAGAGCCTTCTCCCGTTCTCCGGAAAGTCTTCCAAGTTTTCCGGCAAGCTCAGCATACTCCCGTTTTGTCACCTCATAAACCTCATGGATCGCAGATCCCGGAAGGATATCGTGGAACTGGTTGATCAGAACCTTTTTCCACATAGCCTCCAGCTCTTTTGCCGGGTACGGAACCTTATCCTCCGCAAGCACAGACAACAGTTCCAGATCCATCAGGCCAAACTCGGATTTCCGGTTAGAACGTTTGTTTCTTCCCATGGAAGTCAGCGTTCCTCTGTGGTATTCAAAATAGAGTTCCCCTTCCCATACCGGCAGCCGGGGGCTGTCTCCCACACGTTCCTTCAGCTCATCAAAGTAGGTCCGGGCAAATTCCTGGCGGACCATCGGAATCCCCCTGATTCCTTTTTCCATGCGCAGGGAAGTCTCCAGCATCTCCCGGGTCGGCCCGCCGCCTCCGTCCCCATAACCGTAGGAAACCAGAATATCATTGTTGATGTCCTTGTTTTGGTAGCGCATCCATCCGCCCATAATCGCGTCCGGGTGCAGCCTTCCGTTGTAAGTGGTAAAAAAATTATGGATCGGCTGATGTACATCGAGAGTTGTAATCAGGTGGGTCAGCACCTCACTTCCGTCAATTCCTCTCCACATCATCGTGTCGTAAGGAATCTTATTGAACTGATTCCACGCCAGCTTTGTGGTCATAAAGTAATCGATCCCGCATTTCTTCATGATCTGCGGCAGGGCTCCCGAATAACCGAATACGTCAGGCAGCCACAGAACCCGGTTATCAACGCCGAACTCCTCTTTGAAAAAACGTTTTCCGTACATGAACTGGCGCACCAGGGACTCTCCGGAAGTCAGATTGCAGTCCGCCTCAACCCACATGCCGCCCTCCGGCTCCCAGCGTTTCTCTTTTACACGTTCTTTGATCCGCCCGTACAGCTCCGGATATCTCTCCTTCAGAAACACATACAGCTGCGGCTGGCTGGACATGAATTTGTAGTTGGGATATTCCTCCATCAGCTTCAGCACGGTGGCAAAGCTTCTTCCGGTCTTTTCCTTCGTCTGTTCCACGGTCCACCACCACGCCACATCGATATGCGTATGGCCGATGCAGGTTGCAATCACATCTCTGTATCCCGCCATATCCGAATACAGCGCCTGATCAATGTAATCAGAAGCCTCCTGCAGGGTCCGGTAAAACTCATCCGAATAAGGAGTTCTCAGATCCAGATAATTGATTGTACGATTCAGAATATTCTCAATATCCTTCCGATTTTTATCGTCTTCCTCCATCCGGGAAAATGCCGAGAGCGGCACCCACAAATCGTAGTACAGCTTTTCGATTTTGTCGTCAATCTCCTGCATATCTGCAAACAGATTGAACTCTGTATGTTCTGTCCCCGTATAAGCCTGAAGTTCCAGGGTCAGCGTCTCCCCTGCCTTTGCTTCCGGGCAGAGGAACACATCCCTGTGGTTCAGGTCAATGCCCTGCACCACTGCGCCATTCACAAACAGAAGAAACTGTGGATTTTTCGCGTCAAATCCCTCTTCCACCTGTGTCCGCACATGCAGCCACATCCGTTTTCCGTCCAGTTCCCCAGGCACCGTATACTCGGTGCGGAACCAGTAGTGACGGTCCGGCCCATACCAGTGCATGGTCTGGCAATCAAACGTCTCCCACGGAACCGGATCTGCGTCGGCATCCGCCGGGCGGATATAATTCCCTTCTTTGTACTTCCAGTGCCCCACCGGAAAACTCTGTTTTACCTTCAGTTTCTTCAGCTCACTGCAGATCACGCTGACTCTCTTGTCCAGAAAATACATAGCTCCTCCTTTCACTCCCCGCAGCCGTTCACCCAATACAGAAATACATACTTTGCCGTCGTGTCGTTACCGTTCAGCCAGGTCTGTGCGTTTACTGCGCAGACCGTATGAAAGTATAATGCCTGCGGGCATCCGACCCATCGCGAAGCGATTTTCAATGGCCGGATGCCGTAACAGTTCAGCTGGCTGAACTGTTACGCCGTGTCACTGCTTTCTCAGATCTTTCACAGAATCCCTGCGTATGATTTTCCCGGGAACCCGGTACACATCGCCTCCCTGTTTTTCAGGATGTTCCATATATCTTACGATACGCCCTGCGGCAATTTTACCGATCTCTTCAATATTCACCGAAACCGTCGTCAGCCCGGGCTCACAAAGCTCCGCGTAAATGTCATCGTCAAAGCCCGTAACCGCCAGGTCTTCCGGAACCCGGATCCCTTTCCGGCGAAGCACCTTCACCAGCCGGAACGCCGTCTCGTCGCAATTGCACACAAAGGCCTCCGGGAGCGTTTCCGGAAGCTCCGGCTCAATCGCCGTCCCTTCGCCGTCCCGGTCCGGAATACACCACTCCTGCTTTGGCTGCAGATGATGTTCCAGCAGCGCCCGCTGATAGCCGAGATACCGGTCCGTGATACTTGTGGTCGCCCCGATCGTCCCCACAAAGCCAATCTCCCGGTAACCCATCTGAATCAGATAATCCGTGATGTCATAAGCGCTGTAAATGTTCTCCGTTACCACCGAATCGGACTTATGGGTCTCGTCATACACATCCACATAAACCTTCGGCAGGGAAACCCCGTCAATACTCTCCCTGACTTCCCGGTCCAGAATACCGAGAAGAATCAGGCCGTCAAACATTCCCTTTGTTTCCAGCGTCTCAATGTCCCGCTTCAGACTCTCATGGTTTGATGTGATCATCATGCTGGAACAGGAAACCTTCCGCAGTTCATTGATAATCTTTTCATACATGCCCATGTAGAATTTTCCCATATCTCCGGAATTAAACCGTTCACTCATGACAATCCCGACTTTCTTTGCCTTTCTCTGACCATAATCCGGCAGTATATACCCATAATGTTCCGCGATAGCAAAAATTTTCTCTTTCAGTTCTTCGCTGACTCCGTCTTTTCCGTTCAATGCTTTGGAAACCGTTACCTTGCTGATGTTCAGCTCGTCCGCAATATCCTGCATGGAAATCGAATTTTTCTTTGCCATCGCCGCTCCACTCCTTTCATGTTTCCTAACATGTCGCACATGTAGCTTAACTCTTTTTTCATTATGATGTCAATCTCTTTCAGCAATTCCTCCATTATTTACAGTTTTTCCCGCATAATTTTATCCATAATTCACATAAATTAATATTTTCTGTTCCGCGCGAATGCACATCCCGCGAAGCGCTCTGCTATATAAAAAGTCCGCGGCGTGGCTGGAAACCATACCGCGGACTTTTTCCGTTATCTTTCTGTTACCGTTCCGCCTGCTGAGCAGTAACTTCTTTCTGTAACAGTTCAGCCATCTGAACTGTTACATTATATTCATTTCATACAGCTGCGCACTTTGCTTCTGATTCTCTGCAGCGCATTATCGATTGCTTTCGGCGTTTTCTCCATCTGCTGAGCAATCTGCTGATACCCATACCCTTTCAGATACAGATCCAGCACCTGATACTCAAAGGAGCTTAAAACTTCCCGGATCTTCTCATGCATTCTGTCAACGTCTTCCTGATTGATCAGAATGGCCTCCGGCGTCTCTTCATCAATCAGACGAAGCTCCTGTTCGGAGACCGGTTCGCTGAGGGAAACAAAGCTGTTCAGCGGCTGATGCTTCTGTCTCTGGGACGAGGAAATCGCCGAATACATCTGCCGGTCAATGCAGAGCGCGGCAAACGTGGAAAAGGCAGTGTCCTTATCCTCCTGATATCCCCGGATTGCCTTGAAAAGGCCCAGCATTCCCTCCTGAATCAGATCTTCCTGATCTCCGCCGGCCAGATAAAGAGGACGCGCCTTCTGACGAACAAGATATTTATACTTATCCACCAGATAATCGGCAATCTCACTCTCGCCGGCTCTCAGTCTCCGCAGCAGTTCCTCATCCTTTTCCTCTTGATATGCGTCATATTTTCCAGACATGTTATCCTCTCTGTCTCACAATCTCATACGCCAGAATTCCTGCCGCAACCGATGCATTCAGAGATTCGATCTCGCCCTTCATCGGAATCGTCGCGACATAATCACATTTCTCGCGCACCAGTCTCGAAACGCCGTCTCCCTCGTTTCCGATCACAAGACCGATCGGACCTCTCAGATTCAGATCATACATAGAATCCCCGTGCATATCGGCGCATACGAACCACAGACCGCTCTCTTTCAGCTGCTCAATGGTTTTCGCCATATTGGTCACCCGGGCCACAGGTGTATAATTGATCGCTCCGGCGGAGGTTTTTGCCACAGTGGCCGTAAGGCCTACCGCACGATGTTTCATGATAATTACTCCATGGGCGCCGGCCACATTGGCGGTACGAAGAATTGCCCCCAGATTGTGCGGATCCTCGATCCCGTCCAGCAGAATCAGAAACGGATCTTCCCCTTTGACTTTTGCCCTTTCCAGAATCTCCTCCACCGAGGCATACCCATAGGACGCCACCTGCGCGATCACTCCCTGATGGTGGCCGGTCCGGGACATTCCGTCCAGACGATCTTTTCCTACATAATTGATCACTGTATCATGCTTCTTCGCCTCACGAAGAATCGTCCGCACCGGTCCGTCCTGATTTCCCGGCATCACATACAGCTTATCCACGCTTTTTCCGGAACGGAACGCCTCCAGCACTGCATTGCGTCCCTCGATCATTCCGCCCCCGGTCTCTTTTTCACTCATTTTTCCCATTGTGTACCTTTCTATTCTATCTCTTATCATGAAATTTCCGCAGCCGTTCAGCCAGCCGAACGGCTGCAGGATTGTAACAGCTCCCCCTGCAGAACTGTTATGCGGGATTCTCAGACACGCTCCAGCGCAAGCTCCACCAGATCCACAATCCTCCGGTAATCTCCCTTCAGGTACAGATACCCGATCACCGCCTCCAGTCCTGTGGCTCTCCGGTAATCCGTAATCGAAGCATTTTTCGCCTTCGTCGCCGCCTTCGCATTGCGCCCGCGCTTATAAACATGGGCTTCCTCCCCGGTAAAAACTTCTTCCAGCACCCCAACCATTTTTGACTGATGCTCCGCGGACACCAGAGATGAGGCCAGCCGATGCAGCTTATTCACCTGCTGGTTGGCACGGCGCACCAGCACCGTTCTCACCACTATCTCAAAAGCCGCGTCCCCGATATAGGCCAGAGTCAGCGGAGAGTACCTGTTCAACTCCTGCTGCGGCAGTCCGAACTTGGCAGTAAGATATGCCTGAGGCATATCCGCCTGCTCGTTTTCCTTTTCCTCAGTTTTTTCCGCTGTTCCGTCTGAAAGCTCCGGACCGTTCCCCATTGCATTCTGTTCTGTTTCATTTAAGCTCTTTTCCATTTTACACCTTCTCTGGTATCTTCCAGAATAATTCCCTTCGCCAGCAGTTCGTCACGAATCTCGTCTGCCCGGGCAAAATCCTTCGCTTTTCGCGCAGCCTGACGCTCGGCGATCATCGCCTCGATCTCATCGTCCAGAGACTCCTTCTTACGATCCACGATCAGACCCTGAATTTCGCACAACTCCCGGATTTCCTGCAGAACCCGATCCACAAAAGCCTTTGAGGAATTTTCTGTCACCTCTGTATTGGCAAACTTCACCAGTTCAAAAATTGCCGCCAGTGCATCCGCCGTGTTCAGATCGTCGTCCATCGCCTCCTCATATTTGACGCGGAACTGTTTCATCTCTTCCAGTCTTCCACTCTCCTCTTCCGTCAGATCCTCTGCCTTTGCCGCTGAGGAAAGCTCCTTCAGACGGTCTGCCGCTGTGACAATTCTTTCATAAGCGTTCTTGGACGCCTCCATAATATCGGCGCTGAAATTCAGCGGGCTTCTGTAATGGGCACTGAGCATAAAGAAGCGAAGCACCTGAAGATCATACTTTTCCCCGATCTCACGAACTGTAAAGAAATTTCCCAGAGATTTGGACATTTTCCGGTTGTCAATGTTGAGGAATGCATTATGCAGCCAGTAACGTGCAAACGGCTTTCCGTTGCAGCATTCACTCTGGGCAATCTCATTCTCATGGTGCGGAAAGATCAGATCCTCGCCTCCAGCATGGATATCAATCTCCTCACCGAGATACTTTTTCGCCATCTCCGAGCATTCAATGTGCCAGCCCGGACGGCCCTCTCCCCACGGGGAAACCCAGAACGGCTCTCCTTCCTTTTTCGGCTTCCAGAGCACGAAATCCAGCGGATCTTCCTTCTGATCCTCTCCGGAAACCAGCAGCGAACGGCCGCCGGAACGCAGATCATCCAGATTCTTGTGGGACAGCTTTCCATACTCGCTGAATTTTCTGGTACGGAAATATACCGTTCCATTCACATCATAGGCATATCCCTTCTCTATCAGCGTGGAGATCATCTCAATCATTCCCGGAATCTCCTGAGTTGCAAGCGGATGGGTCGTCGCCGGGCGGACATTCATCGCCTCCATATCCTTTTTGCATTCCTCAATATAGCGGGAAGAAATCTCCTGGGCGCTCACTCCCTCTTCCAGGGACTTTGCGATAATTTTGTCATCCACATCCGTAAAATTGGAAACGTAGTTTACTTCATACCCTTTATATTCCATATACCGGCGGGCCGTATCAAAGACAATCATCGGGCGGGCGTTTCCGATATGAATAAAGTTGTAAACCGTCGGTCCGCAGACATACATCCTGACCTTTCCTTCCTCCAGCGGAACAAATTCTTCTTTCCTTTTCGTCAGCGTGTTATAAAATCTCATATTTTCCTCCTTTGATCCGGAAGATCACTTCCAGTCTTTCTCTTTTTTCATAAATTTCAGTTCTCTCTCAAGCTCCAGGACACGGTTTGTAAGCTCCGTATTTTCCTTCTTGAGTGTTTCTATATCATCAAATACCGGATCCGGCAGATGAATCTGATCCATCGTGTTCCAGGTAACCCTCACATCGTTTCTCTTGACAATCCTTCCCGGGACGCCTACCACCGTACAGTTCGGCGGAACCTCCCGAAGCACCACGGATCCCGCGCCGATCTTGGAATTTTCCCCGATCGTAAACGAGCCGAGAATCTTAGCTCCCGCGCTGACCATCACATTGTCGCACAGCGTCGGATGCCGCTTTCCGGTCTCCTTTCCCGTGCCTCCAAGCGTGACTCCCTGATACAGTGTCACATTATCCCCGATGACGGCGGTTTCTCCGATAATCACCCCCGAACCATGATCAATAAAAAGGCCTTTCCCGATTGTGGCTCCCGGATGAATCTCTATTCCCGTCTTCCGCGCCGCCCTCTGGGAAATCCAGCGCGCCAGAAAATAATGTTTCTTCAGATACAGCTTATGCGCCCGCCTGTATTTGAGCATAACACGAAACGACGGATACAGCAAGACCTCCAACGGAGAATGGATCGCCGGATCCCTCTCCCGAATCACCTGAAACTCCTCCTTGAAATACTTCAGAAAGCCCATCCAAAAATCCCCTTTCCATTTTCTGTTCCTACACTTCTGATTCCTTCGCCACACCTGCTGAGAACAAAAAAAGCACTTCATCAAAAAGACGAAATGCTCTCGTGGTCCCACTTTTCTTCAAGCCCCAAAGGGCTCCTCCAAGCACTTAACGCGCGCAGCACGTCCCCGGCTACCCACAGTCCTGCGTTCCGCCTCACAGAACTTCCGACTGCTTCACCGGGGCAGCTTCCGGATGCACTTCAAAAACCTCCTGGTCCGGCTGCTTTCACCCGCTGACAGCCGTTCTCTGGAAACCGGTGCTGATTTTCTACTCTTTCCGTTCTCTGCCTTTTTCCTGTTTTTTATAGTCTATGTAACTTCTCCTAATTTGTCAAGGTTTTAAAATAACAAATTCAAAATCACGTATATCAAACATCCCTGTTCCGGAATATCGAAATTCAAGGGAACTTTTTCCGTGATGCGCAATCGTCCCTGAGATATACAACCAATCTTTTCCCCGAATTTCTATGGGAATATCTGTTTTCCCATCAGAAGTGAGTACGGTAAAAATTCCTTTTGCATTTCCTCTGATACAGATTCGGATACATGTCTCTCCTTCTAAAAGAAAATATTTATAAACCGCCCTGGCACTGCTGCTAAATCGTTTGATTATAGAAATCCTGATCCCCTGTACTCTTTCTTCATCCAAATAAACACCCTTTTTTCTTTTACAGTCAATACTGGCAGATGTATCCGGCCAATTATACAAATTAGCGGCAATAGCTGCCGAATATCTTCCCTCTGCACAGAGCGGCCCCTGATTCAGGCCACAGGATGTACATTCCGCCTGCATAAAATCACCATTCTTCTGCAAAACAATCTGCTCAGCACATCCTTGCCTGGAAAAAGCAGACTGCTGAGTATGACGATGGTAGAAAATATACCACTTCCCATTAATTTCTGCCAAAGAACCATGATTATTTCCCCACCAGTTCCGAAACACTGTATTTCCATTCCACCCGTAATCACAGTTAGAAATCAACACACCTCTATATCTGAAAATTCCGTCCGGTGCATCTGAAACAGCATAACATAATTCATGAGATAATTCACTGGAATAAATGAAATAATACTTTCCCCGAATTTTTCGTATAGAAGAAGCCTCAAAAAAAGCATGTCCCCTCAATGTTTCTTCTGTATTGGAATACTTATTAGGCAAAGTCGCTTTCGGTTCAGACACTACTGTTTTCATATCTGAAGCCAATTCCACAACTGCACCGCCGCACCCTTTATTTCCCTTCCGCCAGTCTCCCGACCCGAATCCGTAATACAGCCAGACACGTTGGTCATCATCCACCAGAACCGCCGGGTCAAAAGGAAAATACCTTTCTTTCCATGCAGACAAATCAATCGTCCCATAATATTGATATCTGCCAGTCGGCTTATTGCACACGGCCACATGAATTTGCCACTCTTCCGGCGGTTTTCTGCTTCCATGTCCATAAAACATATAATAGTTTCCGTCCGGTCCGCGCACCACATCCGGTGCATACATCGATTCTTTCTCAATATTATTCGGATCATCTGTTTTACGGTAAATTACTCCTTCATACCGCCAGTCCGCCAGATTGTTGCACGGCGCAGACCACCCCACGTAATCATTCATACAGAATTTTCTCCCATGACTTCTGTCATGAGAACCAAAAATATAAAGACGATCTTCAAAAACACGAGGTTCTCCATCGGGAACATACTCATCCAAAGGAAGATATGGATTTACCGCCTGCTGTTTCATCTTATATCTTTTTCCTTTCTCACATCACTCAGAACACTCTTCAACTCAAACCATTTACTCTCTCAATCTTCTGTAAATGGTTCGTCTGCCGGATAACCTCCCGCCAGTTTCTGCATACACCGCTGAATCGAGTCTTTGGAATTTCCCCAGCTCTTGTCCTTATTCCGGTAATCATACTTTTCAGTGAACCAGGTCACCTCCTCCTGGAGCCGCTGATAATTTTCCTCCATCAGCCGGAACAGCACCGGATAAAACTCTTTCTTCTGCTTATCGTTCAGTTTTTTCTCCGCTGTCTCCACCAGATCGCCAAAATGCGGCAGACAGAATCCTTTGCTCTCCTCAAACAGCTTCACGAATTCCGGACTGCTCTTGTACAGATCAAAAAACGTGTCCAGATATCTTTCATAATTTGCCTTGAACTGACTGCACACAAAACAGGAGCTCTCCTCTTGCTGAACCCACTGTCCAAGAGACGTCTCAGGCACTTTTCCGTTCAGAGAAGTCTTCTGCATCCGTTTCATAAACGAGCTTTTCCCCGGCGTAAAGCTGTCCATCTGCTTTTTCATATCCTGATTCAGACGCTTCATATGAGTGCTGAGAATCAGCGCGCTTCCCAGACGGTTTCCGTAATCGTACATCATCTTGTAATGATGACGGCAGAACCCTTCCTTATCTGTCATTCCCCGCACATCCTCTTCCATATAAGACGCGCCGCTTCCCAGCGCATAGGAAATTGCATGCTGTTCCGCTTCCCGCTCCAGGAAGCAGAATGGGCATTCATCCTTTGCTTTGAACGCATCCATCAGCGGTATCGTATGAATTGATTCTTTCATTCCTGTTTCCTCCCGATCTTCTGTCTGCCCGCTCGCCTTCCGTTCTTCTTCTCCCACTCCATATGTCCCGGCGGCGGTCTGTGATGAAACTATTTTACCATAAATGCAGTGTTTTCCATAGCGCTTTTGAAAAAACTCTTTTCAGACAGGTGCCCCTTCCGCCAACTGAACAGTTGCTTCAAACACGTTGCAGCGTGATAATTTCATCATATCTGTTGGAAAACTGTTCCAGGTTGTGATGGGAAATATGTACGACACAGCAGGGCAGGCTCAGCAGAAACTTTTCAATCTGATACTGGGATTCTCTGTCCAGCGCTGATGTGACTTCATCCACCAGCAGAAGATCCGGCCGCCGAATCACCGCTCTTGCCAGTGCAATCCGCTGGCGCTCCCCTCCGGACAACTCATCATTTTTCAGCGTTTTCCCGCGGAATTTTTCCAGACTCAAAAGCGAGATCAGACAATCCGTCTCCTGCTCCGGATATGTTTCGTAGAGCGTGATATTGTTCTCTAACGTATCGGGAAACACAAAACTGTCCTGAAATACCATCGTCATATGCGAATAAAGGGACGTCCGGTCATATTCCCGGATATTCTTTCCGTTGTAAAGGATTTCTCCCCGGTATTCTGAGAAAAGCTGAAAGATTACTTTCAGCAGCGTGCTCTTTCCGGAACCATTCTCTCCGGTAAGCAGGTATTTCCTTCCTTTCCGCAGATCCAAATGAAGATTCTCCAGAATCCGGTGTCCATTCATGGAAAAGCTAAGATTCCGGATCCGGATCTCGTCCATCGTCTCACATTTCGCTCCGCCCGTCTGAATGGTTCCCTGTTTTTCCATTCGCTCCAGCTTCTTTTTGATCGGCTTTACGGCGATCATTGCATTGATGTAGTAAGAGACCGTCGTAATCGGATTCGCCAGCAGATCGGTAATCTGCAGAATTGCAAGCAGAGAACCGACCGTCAGTCTTCCGGATGCGATAAACGCCACACCGACAATGACGATGAAATAATTACACAGGTATCCGGCTGCCATACTGAACAGATTCGCAAACATCTGCAGCTTTGTGTCCCTGTATTCCGCCTGATTGACCGACTGGCTTGCCTGGTCCGTCTTCTTCTGCATAACCGTTTCGCACAGATACGTCCGGATAAGATGAATCCCTTCCATGTAATTTCTGATTACAAAATTATACCGTGATCTGGAAGACGATACCTGCGCTTTCTGTTCCTGCATCTTTTTCCGGAAAAAGACCGGGTTCAGCGCCAGCAATACAATCTGGGCAAGGATCACCAGCAGAATCCAGAAATTCAGCGTCAGCAGCGCTCTTAACGAAAAAAGAATTGTCGCCGCCGTCTCCACAATATTCAGTATATTATTGTAATATTCCTCTGTTATCATCGGAATATCGTTGTTGAAACAGGAAATATATTCCGCCTTCTCCGTTTCCGACGGAATCACATTCCGGGTTTTCAGCATGGCTCCTGTGACCGTCACTCTGTATCTGTGTGCTGTCTGATTCAGAAATTTTTTTCTTACCAGCTGCAGCAGACTTTCCGCAGTGATAATCAGCAGGATGTCTGCTCCCAGAATCACCGCCAGCCGACACATTTCGCTGCACTGGCCTGCCTTGTCAATCAGTCTGCTGATATTCAGCGGAAGCTCCACCTCCGCCCACCTGCTGATTACCGCCAGTAATACACAGGCCCAGAACGCCAGTGAACCGTATCTTTTTCCTGTTCCTCTCATCCTTCTCTCCCTCCAGTCAGATCTCTCCAGGATATATTTGAAAAAAGCTGTCTGTTTGACAGATATGCAATATCCAGATTATATCGCAAAAGAAGCAGACTGTCATTCATTTTTTGCTGTTTTCCCTGCAGTGAAAAATTCAGAAAAAAACTGCGAAAGCATGACCTGCACGGTCATCCGCTTTCGCAGTTGTCAGAATCAAAGAGCTTAAATTCTCTCCGGAGCGTCTTTTATGAAAGCTCCAGTTTTCCGGTGTACAGCTGATAGTACGTACCTTTCAATTTGAGCAGATCCTCGTGAGTTCCTCTCTCGATGATCCGGCCATGCTCCAGAACCATGATCGCATCACTGTTGCGGATCGTGGAAAGTCTGTGGGCAATTACAAATACGGTACGTCCCTTCATCAGGTTATCCATACCCTTCTGAACGATATTCTCTGTTCTTGTATCGATACTGGAAGTTGCCTCGTCCAGAATAAGAACCGGTGGGTCCGCGATTGCAGCTCTCGCGATTGCAAGCAGCTGTCTCTGTCCCTGGGAAAGCTCCTCTCCGTCGCCGGTCAGCTGTGTATCGTATCCGTTTGGCAACATCTGGATAAAACCGTCCGCATGGGCAAGCCTTGCCGCGCTGTATACTTCCTCGTCGGTAGCATCCAGCTTTCCATACCGGATATTCTCCATAATGGTTCCGGTAAACAGATGGGTATCCTGGAGAACGATTCCGAGAGAACGTCTCAGATCTGCCTTTTTGATCTTATTAATGTTGATGTCGTCGTACCGGATCTTTCCGTCCGCCACATCGTAGAAACGGTTGATCAGGTTGGTGATCGTCGTCTTTCCTGCGCCGGTAGATCCTACGAACGCAACCTTCTGGCCCGGTTTCGCATACAGTGTCAGATCATGAAGCACCATATGATCCGGCGTATAGCCAAAGGTCATATTATAGAAACGTACATCACCCTTCAGTTCCCGGTATGTAACCGTACCGTCCGCCTGATGGGGATGCTTCCATGCCCAGAGTCCTGTACGCTCTTTGCACTCCGTAATCTTTCCATCCGCATCTTTCTTCGCATTGACAAGCGTAACGTATCCGTCGTCCACTTCCGGCTCTTCATCCATCAGTCCGAAGATCCGTTCTGCTCCGGCCAGCGCCATGATAATGGAGTTGAACTGCTGTGCGATCTGCATAAACGGCTGCGTGAAGCTTTTGGTAAACTGCAGATAGGATGCCATAACACCCAGCGTAATATTTCCGATTCCGGCCACCGACAGAAATCCGCCGAACACTGCCGTCAGAACGAAAAGAATGTTTCCCATGTTTCCGACAACCGGTCCCATAATGCTGGCAAACGTATGGGCTTTTGAAGCGCTCTCAAACAGACGCTCGTTCAGTTCATCAAACTCTTTCTCTGAAATTGTCTCATGATTGAAGACTTTGACAACCTTCTGTCCGTTCATACACTCTTCCACGAAACCGGTAACGTCCGCCAGGTCAATCTGCTGGCGGATAAAGTATTTTCCGCTGTTCCCGGTGATGAATCTTGACACGAAGAACATCAGCGCGATCATCAGTACTGCCAGAATCGTCAGCAGCGGACTCAGCACCAGCATCGAAATAAACGTAACGATAATGCTAAGAACCGACATCAGTACCTGCGGAATCGACTGGTTGATCATCTGCCGCAGGGTATCGGTATCATTGGTATAGAGACTCATGATGGAACCGTTGGTATTCTGGTCGAAATACCGGATCGGAAGCTTCTGCATATGTTCGAACATCTCATCGCGGACACGCTTCAGAACGCCCTGACCGATCGTTACCATCAGACGGCTGTAGACAAACGTTGCAATCACACCGCACAGGAAAATCGTTCCCAGCACAGTCAGCGCCATATAGAGTTCCGTATAATCCGGATCCTGCTGTCCGATCAGCGGAATGATGTAGTCATCCAGCAGAAAGCGAAGGGACAGCGATACGGAGATCGACGCAATGGAACTGATCAGGATACAGAAGATTACAACAACAAACTGCACCTTATAGGTACTTGTCACATACCCCAGCAGACGCTTCGCTGTCTTAATGGTTCCCTTGTTGACTCTCGGGCTTCCCTGTCTACTCATTGTCAGCGCCTCCTTTCATCTGTGATTCATATACTTCCCGGTAAATTGCATTGTTCTTCAGAAGTTCTTCCGATGTTCCGATACCGTTGATCTCACCATTCTCCATAACGATAATCACATCTGCATCTTCCACGGAAGATACCCTCTGTGCAATGATGATCTTTGTGGTATCCGGAATCTCTTCACGGAATGCCTTGCGGATCAGCGCATCTGTCTTGGTATCTACCGCACTGGTGGAATCGTCCAGAATCAGAATCTTCGGCTTTTTCAGAAGAGCTCGCGCAATACAGAGTCTCTGCTTCTGTCCGCCGGACACATTGTTTCCGCCTTCCACGATCATCGTGTCATACTTGGCCGGAAATTCCTGGATAAAGCTGTCCGCCTGGGCCAGCTTACACACTCTCTGAACTTCCGCGTCGCTGGCGCTTTCATCTCCCCAGCGAACATTCTCATAAATACTTCCGGTAAACAGCACGTTTTTCTGAAGTACCACGGACACCTGATCCCTCAGGGCCTTCAGGCTGTATTTTCTTACATCAATACCGCCGACCTTTACACTGCCCTTTGTCACGTCATACAGACGCGGAATCAGCTGTACCAGCGTAGATTTCGCGCTTCCGGTACCTCCGATGACGCCGACGATCTGTCCGCTCTTGATATGAAGATTTACATCCTTCAAAGAAAGATTTCCGCCCTCGCCGGAATAGCTGAAGTCCACGTGATCAAAGTCGATGTCTCCGTTTGGCACCTCTGTGACAGCCTCCGCAGCATCTTCCATCTCCGGAACCTCATCGAGAACTTCCGTGATACGGTCTGTGGACGCCTCTGCGATCATAATCTGAACGAACACAAAAGTTACCATCATCAGAGAAGACAGAATCTGGATTGCGTATACAATGACACTGGTCAGCTCACCGGTCTGCATCGTCTCATTGATAATGCTCTCGCCGCCGATCAGTACCATGATCAGAATGACTGCATACATGGTAAACTGCATGATCGGAGAGTTCCATGCTACAATTCGCTCAGCCTTTGTAAACAGTTTGAAAACGATTGTGGAAATTTTTCCGAATTTCTGATTCTCATAGTCCTCACGTACATACGCTTTGACTACGCGGGCCGCATTGACATTTTCCTGAACAGTATTATTGAGGACGTCGTACTCATCAAATACCTGAATGAAATGCGGATGCGCCTTCTTCGCAATGAAAAGAAGGATTCCACCGAGAATCGGAATACTAATAAGAAGCATCAATGCAATCGGCACACTGATCGTCATTGTCATAATCAGAGACAGGACAATCATAATCGGCGCTCTCGCCAGCAGACGGATCGTGAACATAAATGCCATCTGCACGTTGGTGATATCTGTCGTCAAACGGGTGACAAGACCTGAGGTTGAAAAATGGTCAATATTCCCGAATGAAAAATCCTGTACTTTATAAAAAATATCATGGCGGAGATTCTTTGCATATCCTGCTGAAGCAATCGCCGCAAGCTGTCCGGATTTTGCTCCGAAAAACAGGGCGATCATCGCCATCACAACCAGAAGAAGGCCAAGACGGATAATATATCCCAGATCTCCCTGGGCGATACCGATATCAATAATATTCGCCATCAAAAGCGGGATCAGCACTTCGATCAGCACTTCCAGCGCCACAAACACCGGAGTGAGCATCGTCTGTCGCTTGTATTCCCGGACAGAAGCGAGTAATTTCTTACTCATATTGTATAGTCTCCTTTCCCTTTGTTTTCTCATTATCAGACAAATTTTCGGACATCCGCTCAAGCACCCGGAGACAGACCTCCAGATCCTCTTCGGGAATTCCCGTTTTCAGCAGATTTTCCATGTACCGTGTGTTGGAAATAATCTGTTCCCGCAGCTTTTCGGTTTTTTCTGTTGGAATCAGTTTTTTGAAGCGTGCATCCCACTCCGCCGTTTCCCGACAGATAAACCCTTTTCTTTCGAGAAGCTGAAGGATCGCCGTTGCTGTGGACCGCCGGATCTGAAATTCTTTTTCAATATCCTTCTGATAAACCTCTCTTTTCAGAACCTGAAACAGAATGTAATTCAGAACCACCCGCTGTATGTTCGTCAGACTGCTCTCCTCCTCAGGAAAAGAAATCTGCCGCTTCAGCTGATGAGACAAGGTGTTGATCAGCCTCCCCACATCATGGGTACAGTCATGCTCATCCTGATTTTCCATCGCACACACCCTCTTTCCATTTGTTCGATAACTAACAATATGATACACAGCATTTGCCGGAATGTCAATTATAAAAATTTATAAATTTCTGTCTCCGTTTTTCTGCCGGACGTTCCTGTCAGAACGGTGTCCCGTCCAGATCATAGGGCGTCGTCTGGTAGACGTAATAATTCAGCCAGTTGGTATACAGATTGTTTGCATGCGCCCTCCACATCAGCAGCGGTTTCGTGGTCGGATCGTCATTTGTGAAATAATTTTTCGGCACATCAATCGGCAGTCCCTTATCGCTGTCCCGCTTATACTCACCCGCCAATGTGACGCGATCATACTCCGGGTGTCCCATCACAAAGATTTTCCGTCCCTGATCCGCCATGCCAAGATAAAATCCCGCTTCCTCCGACTCTGCAAGAATCGTCAGCTCGCTGCACTTCCGGATCTCCTCCAGAGGCACCTCCGTGTGGCGGGAATGTGGTGCCAGAAACATATCGTCAAATCCACGCACCAGCGGAATCTTCCGGTTGTTGACCTTGTGCCAGAACAACCCGAATTTTTTCTCACTGAGCATCCGCTTCTGCAGTCCGTAGAAGTGGTACAGACTGGCCTGTGCCGCCCAGCAGAGAAAAATCGTTGATGTCACATGCGTCTCCGTCCAGTCCATGATCTCCACCAGTTCCTTCCAGTAATCCACTTCCTCAAACGCAATCTGTTCCACCGGCGCCCCGGTAATGATCATTCCGTCGTAATAGTTCTTTCTGATATCCTGAAATTTGATATAAAAGGTATTCAGATGGCTGGTCGACGTATTTTTGGATTCATGGCTTGCCATCGCCATAAACGTCACATCCACCTGAAGAGGCGTATTGGACAGCGAACGCAGCAGCTGAAGCTCTGTCTCTTCTTTCAGTGGCATCAGATTCAAGATCAGAATCTTCAACGGGCGAATATCCTGATGAATCGCCCGGTTTTCGTCCATGACAAATATATTTTCCCGCTCCAGAATTTCTTTGGCCGGCAGATCGGCCTGTACTTTTACTGGCATACTTTTCACTCCATTTCTAGTAATCTTTCTCCGGGCAGTGCCCGTACTTTATCCTGAACTCCTAACAGCATATCACATTTTCGCCGGAACGAAAACTCTTATTCCTGAAGCATATTCAGAAATTCTTCCTCCGAGATCACCGGAATCCCCAGTTCCGCCGCCTTTCTGTTTTTCGAAGAAGAGGAAGCGGTGTCGTTGTTGATCAGATAGCTGGTCTTTCTGGTCACGCTTCCAGTCACTTTTCCGCCCAGAGCCTCGATCTGGTTCTTCATCTCGCTCCGGTTGCTGAAATGCTCCAGACTGCCGGTAATCACAAAGGTCAGTCCGGCCAGCTTCTGCCGATCCGCGGATTCCTCCGGTTTTTCCAGCAGCAGATGCTTCATCAGATGATCTACCTTCCGATTGTTTTTCTCATCCCCGAAATAGCGGACCAGGCTCTGCCCGATCACCTCTCCGATGCCGTCGATTCCCGTCAGTTCCTCCACAGTTGCATGACGGATGCGATCCAGATCATAATCAAACTCCCGGCAGATCATTTTCGCGTTGGCCAGTCCGATGTTCAGAATTCCCAGACCGTAAATCACTCTCCACAGTACCGTATGCCGGGCGTTCTGAATGCTCTGCCATAGATTTTCATAGGATTTCTCACCGAACCCATCCATTCCGATGATCTGTTCCCTGTATCGGTCCAGCTCAAAAATGTCGCCGAAATCCTGGAGGAATCCATGCCCGATAAACTTCTCCAGGGTCGCCTGGGAAAGTCCGTCAATATTCATCGCATCTCTGCTGACAAAAAGTGTAAACGTCTTGATCGCCTTGGCCGGACATTCCGGATTCGTACAGTACAGGGTTTCCACATCATTGACCATCTGAATCCTGGTGGGCCCCTTGCATGCCGGACATGTCTCAGGAATATCCTTCACTCCGCTGCGGGTCAGATTTTCCGCAATCTGCGGGATAATCATGTTCGCCTTATAGACCTGAATCCGATCACCGATTCCCAGTTCCAGGCTCTTCATAATACTGATATTGTGAACACTCGCTCTGGACACAGTCGTTCCCTCCAGTTCCACCGGCTCGAAGACCGCAATCGGATTGATCAGCCCGGTCCTGGACGGGCTCCACTCGATCTCCAGCAAACGCGTTTCCTTCTGTTCGTCAGCCCACTTGAACGCGAAAGAATTCCGGGGAAATTTAGCCGTCGCTCCGAGGGATTCTCCATAGGCGATATCATCATAGACAGCCACAAGACCATCAGACGGAAAATCATTTTTCGCCACCTGCGAAGAAAAATATTCCATCGCCTCATCCAGCGTCTCCCCAGTCACAACCCGGTATTCTACCGTTTCAAATCCCTGCCGCTGCAGCCATACCATCTGATGTTCCACGGAATTTCCGAAGTCTTCGCCCTCCGCCCGTACCAGCGTAAACGCCATAAAGCGCACATGACGGTTGGCTGTGATCTCATTGTTCAGCTGCCGGACGGAACCGCTGCACAGGTTTCTCGGATTTTTGTACTTTGCATCCACATCTTCAATCTCTTCATTGATTCTTTCAAAATCCGAATAGGTGATAATCGCTTCTCCTCTGAGTACCAGTTCTCCCTGAAACGGAATCTTCAGCGGAATGTTTTCAAAGACTCTGGCATTGTTTGTCACCACCTCGCCGATCGTCCCATTCCCTCTGGTAACCGCTTTTTCCAGACTTCCGTCCCGGTACGTCAGAACAATCGTCAGTCCGTCCATCTTCCAGGAAAGCAGACATTTCTGATTTCCGATAAACTCCCGCAGCACTTCCACATCTTTGGTTTTGTCCAGCGAAAGCATCGGGCTTTCATGCGCCTCCTTCGGCAGTTCATTGACCGCCTCATATCCCACATGCACCGTGGGACTGTTGGCCAGCACGGTTCCCGTCTGTTTTTCCAGTTCCAGAAGCTCATCATAGAGCCTGTCATACTCCAGGTTGCTCATGATCTCCCTGTCTTCCTGGTAATATGCTTTCGACGCCTGATTCAACAGCTGAACCAGTTCTTTCATTCGCCTTGTCTGATCCATATTGCAGCCTCCTACTGTTGTTTTCCCTGAATTCTTTCTCTGATTTCTCTCAGTTCCTCATCGGTCAGTTCCCGGTACTGACCCGGCTCCAGCCCATTCAGCCGAATATTCATAATACGAATCCGCTTCAACCGTTCCACACGGTATCCCAGCGCCTCGCACATCCGCCGGATCTGACGGTTAAGTCCCTGTGTCAGAACAATGGAAAAACACCGTTCTCCCCGTTTTCTCACCCGGCACGGCCGTGTCACGGTATCAAGGATCGGCACTCCGGCTGCCATTTGTTCCAGAAATTCTTCCGTCACCGGACGGTCAACCCACACATGATATTCCTTCTCGTGAAAATTCCTCGCCCGCAGAATCCCGTTGACAATTTCTCCGTCATTGGTCAGAAGCAGCAGCCCCTCCGAATCCTTATCCAGCCGCCCAACCGGATAAACCCGTACCGGATACTTCAGATAATCCACCACATTATTCTTTTCCCTTTTTTCCGCAGTACATACAATTCCCCGGGGCTTATAGAACGCCAGATACACCTTCTTTGTTTCCGGCACAATCCGTCTGCCGTCCACGCAGACAACGTCATTCTCTTCCACCTGCGCTCCCACAGGCGCCTTCCGCCCGTTAACAGTGACTCTTCCCTCTTCTGCCAGCCGGTCCGCTCTCCGCCGCGAACAGAATCCCGCATCGCTCAGATATTTGTTCAGTCTCATACTCCGCTATCCCTTCTCCCATAACTTTTTCGTAACTGTTCCGCATTTCCATACACTTCCCTTCCATCAAAGGACAAGGGCATACACGATCCAAAACCGTGTATGCCCTTGTTTACTGATCGCATCAAGCATAACAATTCCGTTTTCTGTCCGGATATATCTGTTCAGCCAGGTTCGCCTATTGACTGCGCTGACTCTGTGGAAACAAAGAACCTGTATATTTCGTGAACGGCTTTTCTGACATCGTCCGACATGTTTTACTGGATACTTTCCACATAAGCCTTCAGCGCTGCATCGCTCTCCAACGCCTGGTCATAGGATGCCTGTACATTTCCAACCAGAGATTTTACATCTTCCTGCTCCAGAGCGCTGCTCATTGCCTCCGCAATCGCCGTATCCGTCTCCACATCTGCCGCAATCACCAGATTTCCTTCTGTATTGGTGTACATATAAAGCTCTGTCAGCATCGGAAGCTGCGTATCGATTCCTTTATACTTACAGTTATAACTCACGAAAGCGATATAGGTTCCCTCTTCTGTTCCGTTCAGCGTGTAAGTGGCAATATCATTATACGCTTCCACCATATCTTCTTCCAGAATCTGTGCTTCATCTTCCGCTGCAAGCGCATCCACACAGCTCTTGACCGTATCCATATCCTTCGCAGCAAGCGCCTGATAATACGTCGTCGCGACAGTACTTACCTGGGCGTTATTCTCCGCTGCAAACTCTGCCGCCGGCTGGCCGCTCTGTGACTCAGCCGCAGGCTCCGATTCGGCCGCAGGCGTCGGCGTCGCGGTGACCTCCGCTTTCGGTTCCGCCTCCCCATCGTCTGACCCGGAAGTAACCAGGTGTACAATCAGAATTCCCAGTCCAACCACTGCAACAATTGCCAGAATCAGCAGCATATAGCGCAGATTATCAGAAACCCATTCTCTGAAACGGTCTTTTCTCGACATCGGTTTTGCCATCGTTTCCTCCTTCCTGACGCACACACTGCGTCATAAGGCAGATTTGGAAGTTTGCTTCCAAACGTTATCCTCTTTCCTTTCGCCCTGTACTATAAAACCCCTATTTCCATTTCTGGAGATAGGGGCTGTCAACGCGTCTGGAGGGATTCGAACCCCCGCCACACGGTACCGGAAACCGTTGCTCTATCCCCTGAGCTACAAACGCTTATATTCACGAAATTCTCAGAATTTTTTTGAAAATTCCCTGAACAACTATTTATTTTTGCTGCCGCTGAGATATTTTGTCCCTGCGATGCAACAGTATTATCATACTACATTCGGCGGTCGTTGTCAACCGCCTGAGGAAAAAATAGTATATACTGCGTTACCGTTCAGCCAGGTCTGTGCAGGAAGTACAAAGAGCTGGCTGAACGGTTACCGACTCACTTACTTCCTGATACAGGTTTTTATAAAATGCCTCTGCTATTTTCTTCCGTTTGGCGGCAAGTTCTCTGGCTTTTTTTGTATACAACAATGAGGGTATCTTTTCCAGTCTGTATTTATACTCTTGAAAGAATGATGGCTCCGTATCCCTTTCTCCGTCTGAAATAGTTCCATCTGGCTTTCTTATATATACAGGCTCTGAAAAAGTTCCTTTATACATTAATGTTCTTGCCATTCCTATAGCACCGGTCAAATCTATTTTATCTGCATCAAACAAAATCCCGTGTACGCCATCCTCTTCCATACAATTGATCATAAAGTTTTCAAGCAATAAGTACCTCTTTTTATCCATATTTTTTTCCTCAGCACTTGTTTTTTATTCTTTGTTTCAATTATATACGCTCTCCCGATATGAACACATTCTCTAAGTAACAAGGGAACTATCCTCTCCTGTTCTCTTCCCACAGCCTTTCGACAATCTCAGGGAAATTAATTTTCAGATTGCCTTCATAAATGCCCACAGGCACCAGATCCAAAAACGTATACACAGCAATTTCCGGAGCATTTTTTCCTTCAAACCAATAACATATTATCTTCTGCCTCTTTGCATCTATAATCCAGTATTCCCTCACTCCCGCATTTATGTATTTCTGAACTTTAATTCCGTAATCTCTCTTCCGGCTGGAATCAGAACCCACTTCAATACAGAAATCCGGAGCACCGAATATTCCCCTTGTTGTTTTGTAAGATATTCTAAGGTTTCCTGAATCAGATCATTTGCATGGTTACCCGCCGAACCATTCTCTTTCCATTCGCTGCTGCAGTCTGCAAAAAGAACCTTTTCAAGCGCCTGCAGAGTATCATACCGGGGAAACTTGGTCTCTCCTCTCAAAATCTTGTTGATCGTCCCTACCGGAACTCCCGACAGCCTGGAAAGCCGTTCTATGGTAATGCCTATTTTCTATTTCTGCTGGTTCAGTTTTTCGTAAAGCACAAATTCCCCTCCATTACTGTAAAAGGCAGCTTCAAATGGTGTCCTGCTATATTTACAGTATCTAACCGTTTTTGTTTTTTTCAACCATATCATCCGTTTATGGTTATTTCCGGGTAACAGTTCCGTCAGCGGAACTATTACGACATCCGACCGGTGAGAGTTCCGCTCGCGGAACTCTCACAATGGGCCGGATAGCCACGTGCTAGGCGTTTTCATACAGTCTGCACCTGCAGAAACGCCGCTCAGGCACGGGCTAAAACACGATTTTGTTCAGGAGTCTGCTGTAGAGATACACCTGATTTGCCAGCACTTCCTGAGGCTCAACCTGCGTATGATTGATGTCAGTCACCATTTCTTTCAGAATCTCACTGCTCACTGTCCTCCCTGCCGGCACCAGAATACATTCATGGACACTGCTGGGAAGAATGTAGAAATCGCCGCCCAGTTTTTCCGCCGCCTGTTCCAGAACTCCGGGATAGCGGATGCAGATGGAACCGAAGGTTTTTTTCGTGTTCGTAAGTACATACATCGGAAGAAAGCACGAATCTGTTTCCTCTCCCACCTGAACATCTGCATATTCCTTCAGAATATCGCTCATCGGGCGCAGGCTCGGCGTCAGATCCGCAAGCGTATTGTCCCATGCCTGCCGATCCAGCTCTTCGCTGGAGAGATTCCACATTTCCAGATGCTTCCTGCTGATCAGAATCGTCGCATCCCTCTCACCTGCCGCATCTGTCATATAATAATACACTACCGCCAGATCCAGATAGGGCCGATAAGGAATCTCCTTCAGCATCTCCCGATTCATTCCGATATTTACCAGTTTGCAGTAAATATGCCTCCGGGCATTTTCATAGTCTGAAAAGAAATCCGTGTCCATCTCCAGAAAAGTACTGTCCATCTCCCGGTAGTGCTCCAGCATGTCTGCAGCCAGCCGGACCACCGAACTGCCCTTCCGATATTGCTCATAAAAGCTCTCAAGATAGATTACCGGCGCAACCTTGCGGTCCTTTCGGCAGATACTGACCGCATCTCTGGAAATTCCATTATTTTTCGTAATCTTCTGCAGGCTTACCTGATACGATTCTCCTGCCTGCCGCCCTGTCTCCTTTACCAGGGCTTCCTTAAACGCTTCATAGTTCATGTGTAAAAACCACCTTCCTTTCAGAGCTGCTCCGGAACCTGATACGATTCCACAGCGCTCAACATATGATTGCTCTGTTTCTTTACCTGGGACAGATTTTTACACAACCGCTTTCGGTTCAGTCTGAAACACATGTAACCTTTCCGCCTGTCTGAACTGTTATAAAGACTGCGAACCTCCTTTTGCAGAACTCTGGCATACAACGTTCTGACACACCGAAATAACGGCAGAATCTTGCTTGCATGCAAAAACATGCCTTTCAGATCTTTCTTCAATTCTTATACGGTCTTTTACGGATAATGGCGACAGCCGCCAGGACACAGAAAGAATTTCCCGGGAAATAGGTAAAATTTCCTGAACGGGATTTCTGTGAATTTTATTCTAAAGGATTCCTATGAAATTGTCAACACAAACTGCCAGATTTTTTCCCAATGAATCGTTCGAAGAAAGGGATTGAAAGATCTGCTATGGACGACGCCGACATGGTCCTGCCGGATGACAGCTTTACCACTATTGCTTATGCTATCAAGGAAGACCGTCGCGTATACCGCAATATCCGGAAAATCATTCAATTCCTGCTCTGGCGCCGGGCATTGATCCGGCCAGCAAAAATATTATGAGGCACAAGCCGGTAAAATCGGCCACTCTGTTTGAAAAGAATCTGGTTCACCGGGTTATTGTGCAAGGTATCTTTGTGGCGGCCATGACTACCTGCACTTACTGGATCAGCGCAGGTATGGGAGGCCATGCGACTGGTCAGACAATGGCGTTCTGTGTACTGGCTTTCTCGCAAATGCTCCGTGCCTTTAAATGGAAAAGGCCGCTGTCCGGAAATGTCTCCGGGACAGCAGCCTCTTGCGATGTCTGTCTTTGATCTATTGCGTCCGACCTGTTACAGGCAGGATATACCCAGGCAGAACCTCTTTTTTTTATTTGCCCAGTTTTCGCTGAACAAACTTTGTAATTTCCATTACCGGAATAATAATAAATCCGAGTCCCAGTGCAACTCCGTATTCCATCAGACTGATGTGCTCGAAAGAGAATGCATCGGAAAGGAACGGAATATAAATAACTGCAGTTGTCAGGATCAGTGACAGAAGCATTGCTCCCCACAGGAATTTGTTGTGCGTTGTGAGATGGAAGATGGAACTTCTTCTGGAGCGCATATTAAAGGAATGGAAAATTTCCACCATCGACAGCGTCAGGAACGCCATAGTCATTCCGTCTGCACTGTTTACGATTTCCCATCTGCCTGCCTCAATATAATGTCCAATAAAATAGGAACCCAACGTCAGAACCGTTACCCATACACCCTGATAAAATACATCGAATCCCATGCCGCCTGCAAAGATTCCCTCTTTTGAATCACGCGGCGGTTTCTGCATGCTGTCCTTTTCGCTCTCTTCCATACCAAGAGCCAACGCCGGGAAACAATCAGTAATCAGGTTGATCCACAGCAAATGCACCGGCTCAAGGATTGTGAACCCAAGCATTGTCGCAAAGAAAATCGAAAGTACTTCGGCCAAGTTGGAAGACAAAAGGAACTGAATCGCCTTCCGGATATTGTCGTAAATTCTTCTTCCTTCTTCTACTGCTGATACGATTGTTGCAAAATTGTCATCTGCAAGAACCATATCCGCCACATTTTTGGTTACGTCGGTACCGGTAATACCCATGCCGACGCCGATGTCCGCACGTTTGATAGAAGGCGCATCGTTGACTCCGTCTCCGGTCATCGCTGTGATTTTGCCTTTCTTCTTCCATGCATCTACAATCCGTACTTTATGTTCCGGCTGTACACGGGCATATACGGAATATTTCTCAATCTCGCTGTCAAGCTCACTGTCGCTGATATCATTCAGCTGAGAACCGGTGATTGCCTCGCTTGCATCTTTAATAATTCCAAGCTGTTTTGCAATTGCAACCGCTGTATCCTTGTGATCTCCGGTAATCATAATCGGGCGGATTCCGGCGCCGCGGCACTCCTCAATTGCATCCTTGACCTCCGGACGAATCGGGTCAATCATACCGGAAAGTCCGACAAAACAAAGATCCTGCTCCAGATATGCAGGCTCGCTGCTCTCCGGCGCCTTGTCCCACATTCTCTTTGCCGCCGCAAGCACACGAAGTGCCTGATCCGCCATTCCCTTGTTCGCTGCAAGGATATCTTCACGCATTTTCTCGGTCATCGGAACAACTTTTCCGTCAACCCACGAACTTGTACACCGTTTCAGAATTTCATCCGGCGCACCTTTCGTAAACTGTACAATCGTGCCATCCGCTGTCTGATGCACCGTCGACATCATCTTTCTTCCGGAATCAAACGGCGCTTCCATAATACGCGGATACTCTTTCTTCAGCTCGTTCTTCGGACAGTTCATCTTCGTCGCGTCATTGACCAGAGCGCATTCCGTCGGCTCTCCCACTGCCTCACCGGTCTCATCCTGTTCCGCGTCAGAGCAAAGTGCCATTGCCTTTGTCAGCTCCATCTCATCGGAAGCGGAATGCTCCACAACTGTCATCTTGTTCTGCGTCAGAGTACCTGTCTTATCTGAACAGATAATCTGCGTACATCCCAGAGTCTCTACTGCCGTAAGCTTTCGGATTACTGCATTTCTCTGAGACATTTTTGTGACACCGATGGAAAGAACAATCGTAACGACCGCAGCCAGACCTTCCGGGATCGCAGCAACAGCCAGACTAACCGCTACCATAAAGGTATCCAGCATACCTTCACCGGTAATATCCGGATATGCGCGAATCAGATCCACCGCAAAAATTACCACGCAGATACCGATAACCAGAACACTCAGGATCTTGCTCAGCTGATTCAGTTTCATCTGCAGCGGAGTCTCGTCATCCTTCGCACTCGCAAGAGCGTCGGCAATCTTACCCATCTCCGTTTCCATACCTGTACCGGTGACAACGGCCCGTCCACGTCCGTAAACCACGGTACTTCCCATATACATCATATTCTTCCGATCGCCCAGAGGAATATCTTTCTCTCCGTTCAGTTCCAGTGCATCCGCCTTTTTGTTTACCGGCACAGACTCTCCGGTCAGCGCTGCCTCCTCAATCTTCATGCTGGCGCTTTCCAGAACACGGGCATCTGCCGGAACCGCATCTCCAGCTTCGAGAACGATCACATCTCCGGGAACCAGTTCCTCACTTTTTACTGTAATCTGGTGTCCGTCACGAATGACCTTGGACGTAGCTGCCGTAATTTCCTGCAGCGCAGCAATCGCTTTCTCCGCCTTGCTCTCCTGAACGACGCCCAGCACTGCATTGATCACTACAACAATCATGATAATAATCACGTCCGCAAAGGACTCTCCGGAATACACGGAAGTAATTCCGGAAATCACCGCCGCAACAATCAGGATAATGATCATGGGATCCTTCAGTTCCTCAAAAAAGCGAACAATCAGCGGGGTCTTTTTCCCCTCTTTCAATTTGTTTTTCCCGTACTTTTCCAGACGGGCCTGCGCCTCTTTGCTGCTGAGTCCCTCTTCCTGTGACTGTAGGGCTTTCAGCACCTCACTGCTTTGCTGCAAATATTCTTTCAATTAATGCACCTCCAACACCGATGGAAGCCTTTCGTTTCCGTTCTCTTACGGCATTCCATCCATTTTTTCTCTTTCACTTCTGGCCGTCACATCCCGGCGCAGCCTGTACATCCAGGGCAGCCAGCCGCTGTCCGGTCATCCGGCAGATAATCCAGCGCTTTTGTAATGCAACACACGGCATGAGCGGAAATACCTTCCCCGTTTCCTGTAAATCCCAGACCCTCCTCTGTAGTCGCCTTTACATTTACCTGATCCGTCTCCAGCTTCAGAGCATCCGCAATATTCTCTACCATCCTGTCAATGTATGGCAGAAGCTTTGGCTGCTGCGCAATCACCGTCGCGTCAATATTTTCAATCAGATACATCCGCTCTTCCAGCATCTTGCCCACCCGTCGGAGCAGTTCAATACTGGACGCTCCCTCATAGGCAGGATCGTTGTCCGGAAAATGCCGACCGATATCACGAAGCGCCGCCGCTCCAAGCAGAGCGTCCATCACCGCGTGTACCAGCACGTCCGCGTCCGAATGTCCCAGAAGACCCAATGTATGAGGAATCTCCACACCACCGAGGATCAGCTTTCTGCCCTCCACCAGACGATGCACATCATATCCCATGCCAACTCTCATTCCAAGCACCTCCCTTCCGACTGTTTTGCGCAGAAATCTATTTTGAATTTATCCCTGAAGCATCTTGCTCATTCTGAGTAAACTCAGACGGTTTCTCACATAAGGACAAAGCTGCAACGTCATCGGAACCAGTTCCCTGGAAATGCCAACCTGCTCCGGTTCATAACAGCATCCGGCTTTTTTCAGAAGATCGATCAGTTTTTCCGAAGACGGAATACGGTTAAGAATTTCTCTGATCTCCGGAAGCACTTCCATCAGTTTCTCCGGATCCACCAGTTCCAGAGGATCCGGCGTGTTTTCCTTTACTGCAGCCTCGAGCATCCCCTTCTTGCCGAACGTATCTTCCAACAGCTGCATCTCCAGACCGTGATACGCCTTCAGGCGACACGTTCCTTTTTCTATCGCAGCTGCAATCTCCTCATATTTCTGTCTTACAAGGATCAGCCCCACGGAAACCTTTTCTCCGTGAAGCGCGTCCACTTCATCATTGATCACTTTCATCTCCCACAGATGGGAAACATGATGCTCCGCACAGGAGGCAGGACGGGAATTGCCCACCATCTGCATTGCAAGCCCCGACAGAAGAAGCGCATACATCAGCTGTTCATATGCTTCCGGTTTCCCTTCCTTCAGTTCATCGATCAGTCTCACCGTCTTCTCCAGAGCTTCCTCCTCCAGAGCGATCGTCCGCTCACAGATATATTCGTCCGTCACAAGAGCCGCAATCTTCCAGTCAGCCAGAGCAATATATTTGCCCATCAGATCCGACATCCCCGATGCTGTCAGGCGGTACGGAGCCTTTGAGAAGATATCTGTATCGGCAAAGACATACAGCGGCGCCTGGGCCGGCACTGTCTTCTTCATTCCATTCCATGTCATCGCCGCGACCGTGGATACAAAACCGTCCACGCTGGCCGCCGTAGGCACTGAGATAAACGGAATCCCCCATTTGTGCGACACATAACGGCTCAGATCGTGAATCGTTCCGCTGCCAACTGCCAGTATCAGATCCGTCTCCTCCGGGAGCGTTTCCTCCAGAATCTCCACACCGTGATTGTCTGCATGAAGATTTTCACAGTCAAGGCAGACAGACTCGCAGATTTCCTCTACATCCTCCAGCGCTTCCTGGGCAGCCTCTTTCGTGTTCTCGTCCCAGACAATCGCCGGCGCGGAGAAATCTCTCAGATCTCCTTCTGTCAACATCTCATACAACTTTTTTGCGGCGCCGGATTCAATCCAGATCCCCTTCACTGTAATCTCATGATGTCGCTTACAGGAACAGGGGCCCTGAAACTGCTCCACGTCTATTTCCATTTTTTTCACCCTTTCCTACCCTGGAACGTATTTCAGACTCTGTTTCCGGAGTCTGCACGCTCTCTCTGAAAATTAATTGAAACCGTAAATCTTCTGCGCCAGCTTATAGCCGTAAACCGCAATTTTCTGGCTCGGCCGGCTCTTGGCGCTCATAATGGAACCGAGAACCCCATGGCGAATCCGGAAATAATCCAGCGGATCCTGCGCTTTCAGATATTTCCAGAGTTCATCCTTCTTCTTGAGATTCTCTTCCGTTCCGGAACGCATCATCATCACCGACGATACCGTCATGATAATGCTGAGATAATTTACCATATATTTTCTGAGCTGCTTGTTCAGATTTTTCTGCTGTCCCATGTAGTCTATCATCAGTTTGTTGACCCGGATCTGCTGGTCAATCCGTCCGATCATCACCTGCTCGTTGACCGACTGATCACTGCGCCCGATAAAATAGCGGTAGAAATTCACATCCACATAGTACATGGTCTTCACGTACGGAAACGGAATAAAAGCCACCAGATTATCCACATAGAACGTATGCTCCGGCAGGCACAGTCCGCAGTCCCGAAGCAGAGCAGTCCGGAAAATCAGGGAATGCATCAGAATATAACGGGTTTTCCCGAGGGATTTCGTATCATTCCATCCGAAAAACGTATCTTCCGGAAGGGAATGCGCATAACGCATCACTCTCTTCTTCTTCGCGCCGACTTTTTCATAAACGTAATTGCTGATCAGCATGTCCAGTGTCTTATCGCCCCGGACTGCGTCTTCAAGCACCTGAAGAACTTTTTTATAAGCTTCCTCGTTTACCCAGTCATCGCTGTCCACCACCTTGAAATAAAGTCCGGTGGCATTGGCAATTCCCGTATTTACTGCTCCTCCATGACCTTTGTTCTCCTGATGGATCGCGCGCACAATCGTCGGATATTTCTTTGCATATGCATCTGCAATCTCCGCTGTGCGGTCTTTCGAACCGTCGTTGACAATCAGGATCTCCACATCTTCTCCTCCCACGAGAAGAGAATCGATGCACTTTTCCATATAGGCTTCCGAATTATAACAGGGTACGGTAAAAGTCAGTATTTTCATGATTCTTTTTCCTTTTTTATTTTTTATCCTGGTATTTTTCCTGACCAAGACGCAGGTTCATATATCCGGCATAACTGGAAAATGCCGTCGGCAGCGGATAGCGCTCCTGCGCTTCCTCCGTTTCGGCAAAAACAAATTCCCCTTCCGGCTTCCCTTCCGGTTCCGCAATCTTTATCATGTAACCGATCATATGCCATTCCACATGAGAAAAAATATGCTTTGCCCCGGGAAGCGGAAGAATCTGCAAAGGCATCAGCCCCCTCTCCTCCACAAAAGAGAGCGCCTCACTTTCCGTCAGCCATCCCTTTTCATTGGGAAATTCATAAAGTCCGGCCAGCAGTCCCGTATCCGGACGTTTTCTCACCGCCACATGCCGGCCGTCCAGAATCAGAAGCACGGTTCGCTCCTCCACCCTGCGCCCGGTCTTTTTTCCTTTTACCGGGTAGGATTCTATTGTACCCGATTTTCGTGCTTTACACAATTCCCTGACGGGACATTTTTCACATAATGGTGCTCCGTTCGGCAGACATACAACAGCGCCCAGTTCCATCAGCGCCTGATTGAAAGCGCCCGACCGCCCTTTTGGCATCACCGCCAGAAGATCCTTCTCCACACGGCTGCGCACAGACTGTTTCATAATGTCTCCATCGTCCATACGAATCCTGGACAGGATCCGAAGAACATTTCCATCCACAGCCGGAACCGGAATCTCATAAGCAATTGACGCAATCGCGCCGGCCGTATAACTGCCGATCCCCGGCAGGTCCAGCAAAGCCCGGTAATCCGCCGGAAGCTTTCCTCCGTACTGATCGCACAGAATCCTGGCCGCCTTCTGCATGTTCCTTACCCGGTTATAATATCCAAGCCCTTCCCACAGTTTCAGTAGTTTTTCCTGCGGACACTCCGCCAGGTCTTTCACCGTCGGCAGTGCCTGAAGGAAACGGTCAAAATACGGTCTGACTGCTTCCACCCTCGTCTGCTGAAGCATAATCTCCGATACCCAGATCTCATAGGCATCCCGACGTTCCCTCCAGGGAAGTTTTCTGTGATTCTTTTCATACCATGTAAGCAATGGTTCGGTTATATTTTCAAGCATATAGATTCTCCTTTGTATATTTTGCCACATTTTTATGGAAAATGCAAAATAAACATTGCTTTTCTGCCCTTTTTTGATTAAAATTAAGAAACAAATAAGAAAGCTGAGGAAAAAGAACGTGATTGACAGTATAATCTTCGATGTTGACGGCACTTTATGGGATTCCACAGACATGGTAGCCCGCGCCTGGAACCGCATTCTGGATCAGAAAACCGATCTGAAACCGACGCTCACCGGCGACACGCTAAAAGGACTGTTCGGCCGTCTGCTCCCGGATATTGCAGCGGTGATCTTTGAAAAATATCCGAGAGAGCACCAGCTGGAGCTGATTGATCTGTGCTGTGAGGAAGAACACAGGGAACTCCTCGCACATCCCGCCCCGGTCTACGATACACTGGAAGAAACGCTCCGGATTCTCTCCGGAAAATACCCTTTATATATTGTCAGCAACTGCCAGGCAGGCTATATTGAGGTTTTTCTTCAGGCCACAGGCCTCGGCGGTTATTTTCAGGACCACCTGTGCCCCGGCGACACCGGACAGGCGAAAGCTGAAAATATCGGAATCATCACACGTCGGCACAATCTGAAGGCTCCCGTATACGTGGGAGATACTGCCGGAGATCAGGATGCCTGCCGTAAAGCCCGCGTTCCGTTTATTTTCGCCTCCTACGGCTTTGGAACGGCCGACCATCCCGACGGCACAATCCGCAGGCCGCTGGATCTGACGCATCTTTTCTGAACGGTTATAATATCCGTCCATCAGAATTTAAAACACGACAAAAATCCACTGCGGCATTCCCCGGAAGTTCATCTGTCTGACTCAGTCTGATGAGTTTCCGCAGGAAGGATCCTGCAGTGGATTTTTTGTTGCCGTTCCGCTGGCTGAACTGTTACTTTCCTCAAGTTTTTCTCAGGAATTTCCTCCGCTTTCCGAAGCCGCCGACAGAGTTTCCTCTTCCGGCTGCGTTGCTTCAGGAGATGCGGGCGCCTCCGTTGGCGCCGGCGTTGCCGTTGGCTCCTGGGTCGGTTCCGGCGTCGCCGTCGGCTCCTGGGTCGGCGTCGGCGTTGCCGTCGGCTCCTGGGTCGGTTCCGGCGTCGCCGTCGGCTCCTGGGTCGGTTCCGGCGTCGATGTCGGCTCCTGGGTCGGCGCCGAAGGTGTCGTTGGCGTTGGCGTCGATGTCGGATCTGTGACAGTTGACGTCTCCGGCAGGTTCTGAGCCGCGCGCTCCGCCGAATCATCTCTCACAGAATAGTCGTCAGAATAGTACACAATGATCGGTGTGCCCACTTCGATATTATTGTAAATCGTCTTTGCCACATTATACGGCAGATTGACACATCCGTGTGAACCGCTGTTTTTATAAATATTTCCTCCGAAACTGCTTCTCCAGGTAGCGTCATGAAGACCGATGCCTCCGTTGAACGGCATCCAGAAAGTTACGTCTGACTCCCACTCGTAAGAGCCGTCCGCCTGTTTCGGTCCTCTCAGAGTCTTCGGACTGGTCTTGGATACCAGCGTAAAGATTCCCGCCGGTGTATAACGACTTTTTACCATTTTTCCGGTAACACATTCGCTGTCCACAATTCTGGAGCCATCCTTGTAAAACCATACATGCTGACGGCTGACGTCAATCTCCACATATGTATTTCCAAATCCGTTGTTGTCAGAGGCAAACTCTCTGCTGGAATATACCGGTTCTCGCGTCGTCGTCAGATGATCGGCGATATCCTGCGCCAGCTGAGCCGTTTCCTGTTCCTGATCAATTTTCCAGCCGTAATTTGACTGAGTGACCTTCACGCCGCCGTCAATTCCGGTTGCCGGGAACGTCTGCTCCTTGCCATAGGTATCTACTTCCTCTGCAAGGCCGGCCACATACTCATTCAGTTTCTGGTTCCATATTTCCTCATTCTTCGAATAGTTTCCGTTTTCATCCACAGACAGCCAGTCTTTCAGCGTTGTTCCGTCCAGCACTTTTGCCTGTCCGTCCGGCAGCTGATATGTCACGCTCGCGCTGACCAGTTCGTTCAGCTGGGCTGCCTGTTCTTCAAGGTTCGTATCATCCGAAGACACTGCCGGTTCAAGGTAGACTCCTGCGCTCTCCATCTCCAGCTCCTGCGCTCCCTGTGCAACGGCCTGAGCAATGGCTTCCTTCGCTTTTGCAACGTCAAGCTGTGTTCCCTGCGTCGCCTCCGCCGCTACAAACTTTCCGTCCAGGAACTCAACCTTCGCATCCACCGGTGCCTCCATCTGATCTTCCTGCATCTGCTGAAAATGGCTGACCTGCTCGTTCAGCTTTGTCTCATCATACTGCATCTGAACAGAAACCTCATGTTTCCTGTTTCTGGAATTTTCCGTCAGCCAGGCGAACGCATTCTGCTCCTTCAGCAGCGCCTGCACGCTGCCGCTGGACTGATACTGATAGTCAATACTGCTGCCGACAATCTGCTGATCTCCATTCCGGAAATGAATATCAAGCGTATAGTCTGCGGCATTTTCCCTGATCTGATCCTCCACCTGTGCGGCAGTCATCCCGCCGCAGTCCATTCCATTGATCACTGTACCTTCAAAGAAATGGTTTGTAAAATAAAATGTTCTGTATCCGTAAAAGCCAACCAGAAGAACCAGCACCAATGCAGCGGCAATCCCGAAAATCAGAAGATTCTTTTTTCCGCTTTTTCTTCGTGGCTCGTCCTCTTCCTCATCCTCTTCTTCTATGTATTCTTCTTCGTCGTCTTCCGGATCTTCCTCTCCGCTGCCATAAGCATGTTCCGGGATTTCACTTATTGTATCCCTTACCAGTTTCTGAACCGCTTCGTCTACCTGGTCCTCAACGCTTGTGTTACTTTCCTCCTGGGCGTCCGGTTCGTCAAATTCAAGTTCTTCCCACTCCTGCTTGTGATCATCATCAAATTTCATTTTCTCCTCCTTCTGACACATGAACTGCATCATCCAGTCAGATTTGGAAATTCGTTTCCAAACTTCTGCTTCTCTGCCTTCCGGTCTGAAATCCTTTTTGCTGACCGATATAGTATATCATATATCTGCGAAAAAAACTGCCTAAAATTCAGTTTCATACAGACTTCAGGTAACAGTTCAGCCAGCTGAACTGTTACAATTTCAGATTTTCGTCAGCTTTTTTTAATACTTTTGGGCATAATGACACGCTGAACAATGTCCGCAAGAAAAATCCCCACAGCAATTGCCCCTGCAATCTGCAACGTCTGCATAATATAATAATTTACCAGTTCCTGATCCCCCCGCACGGCGTTGTAGGCGATCTCATACATTCCCGCTCCCGGTACCATCGGAAAAATCCCCGGAATCAGAAAAAGAGTGACCGGCGCGCGAAAAAACCTTGCCAGTATCTGAGAGAGAACCGCTGCGGTAAGCGCGGCAAGAAAATTCAGCGTAACCACTGCCTCTGTGAAATTTCCCGCTGCCAGATACATCCCCCATGCCGCCGTCCCCACAAAAGACGAACAGATCCAGATCTTCTTCGGAATATTCAGCAGAACGCAGAAGCCCAGTGTTCCAAAAAAAGCGCCGATCAGCTGTATTACAATTGCAACCATAACCTCTCCTCTCTCACATTACCTGCAGCAGCGCCATGGCGATACCTACGCCGATTCCGATGGCGGCCGCCGTCACAAACGCTTCCAGCATCCGCGCAGCGCCTGAAATGTAATCCCCATGCAGCGTATCGTACACTGCATTGGTGATAGCTACGCCGGGAACCAGCGGCATAATGGAACCGATAATAATCGAATGAAGATCAAAGTTCCCCGGAAGCATATCCGTACACAAAATCGCCGTCATACCGATCAGAAACGCTCCGATCGCATTGACAAGAAACACATGCAATCCTACCTTTCTGCAGCACCAGACGCCAAATCCGCTGATTATGCCTGCAACGGCGGCAATCGCCGCATCCGACACGGCAGCGCCAAGCATCAGTGTAAATCCCGCAGTCAGAATCATATAGCCGGGAAGATGAGCTTTTGTATCTCCCGGTTCCCGATAAATTTTCTTCACCGCCCGGAACATTTCCTCCACGGTAAGTTCTCCGCAGCAGAAATTTCGGGAAATCTGATTGATCTGGTCCACCCGTTCCAGATTCATGGAACGGTTCTCAATTCTCCGAACCACAGTCAGCGAATCCATCGACGGATCGTCCAGAGTGACCGTGAATCCGGTGGTCATCGCAAAAACCTGGGCTGTTTTCAGTTTCGACATTCGCAACATCCGCAGCATGGTATCTTCCACCCTCCAGGTCTCAGCTCCGCTTCTGAGCATCACTTCTCCTGCCATGACCACGGAATCCAGCAGCAATTTATAATCCATCAGAGTTTTCCTCTCTATCATTAAATAAAAAGATCAAAATTGATTCTCCGGTAAAACGCCTTCCGGATCTGATCAAAATTTTCCGGATTCTGCCCGAGAATCCACATCAGCTTTGTGAGCACAGCCTCAAGGTTCATCTCCCAGGCCTCAAGAATCTGAAATTCATCTCTGATTCTGCGCCCGACTTCATAGATTCCCAGGTTGCTCCCCTCATAGGTCACCTGTGTGGTCATGACCACCGCTTTTCTGCTGTTCTCATACCGTCTCATCAACCTGCTGAACTCATCGAGCAGACTGTCCGGAATTCCGCCGGTACCGAAGCTTTCCACGATAATCCCGTCGTATCTCTGAAAGATGTCCCCCAATACCTCCGGCTCGATTCCCGGCGTCAGTTTCAGAAGAAACACGCGGGGATTCCATAGATGGTAAAAACGAACCGGCTCCTCATACTTCTCCGGCGCAATATAACGCACCAGATGCTCTCCCCGCATGACCGCCAGCTGCGGGTAATTAATGCTGGAAAACGCGTCGTAACTCATACTCCGGGTCTTCTTTGCCCTGGTCCCCGCGATAATCTTGCCCCCGAACACCAGGCTGACGCCGTTGGACGCTTCATCCATCGCATAGATAATACTGTCTCTCAGATTCATGCTGGCATCTGTAATCTCCATCTCCAACGGCCGCTGAGACCCTGTCAGCACGATAGGCTTCGCAGAATTCTGAATCAGATAAGACAGAGCCGCCGCTGTGTAAGCCATCGTATCCGTTCCATGAAGAATCACAAAGCCATCGTATTTCTCATAATTTTCTTCAATAGCGGCTGCAATTTTCAGCCACTCCCTGTATGTCATATTGGTACTGTCCAGGCTGAACAGATTCAATGCTTCCAAATCGCATCTCTGCCGGACGGACGGAAGATACCGCATCAGATCCTCCGCCGTCAGAAGCGGTACAAGACCTTTTTCTGTATTATGGGAAGCAATTGTCCCTCCTGTCGTCATTAAGAGTATTTTCTTTTTTCTCTCCATCTTTCCGCCTCCTGGCACATTTTTTTGAACTGAATCACGGTGCCTGTACTACTATACCTGACAGCTGACCGGCTGTCAATTCCTGTATTCCGAATTCACGATGGTCCGGGCTGCTGCCGGCACAGTTGTTTCATGTTCCGCCCTGCTCTCTGCATACACAGATCTCAGTTTACGAATCCTTTCTTTTTCCCCCGCTGGCAGGCGCCGGGATTCCAGAATTTTCTGCAGTGCCTTCTTCCAGGTCTCCTCATCCAGACGCCTCTGCGCCAGCCATCCAAGCACCTCTTCCGGCGCTTTCACATAGCAGACGGAGACTGCCCAGGCCACAGCCATCCTCACATAGTATTCCTCTGTTTCAACTTCCTCCATCCGGGCAAGAACCTGCTTCAGATATTTTTCATTCACATAATACTGGAGCATCATAACAACTGCGAACCGGACGGTATAAGTTCTGTCGGATTTCAGACATTCCAGAAGAAACTCCCACATTTTTTCCGGATATTTTTCTGTAGTTTTCAGACTGGCGCAAAAACTGTCGCATACCGACCAGTTGTCAATCAGCGGAAGATACTCCTGGATTCTCGGAAGTATTTCCTCAAAGGTTCCTCCCGCGCGGCCGATTACCATTCCACGCAGCATGATTTCTTCAAAAGTGTTTCCCGGCTCCGCCTGCAAATATTCTCCGCATCCTTCACGTACAATAGTTGCTGCCAGTTTTCTCAGTTTCGGAATTCTCACTCCCATAATTTTTTCTTTTGGCACTCCGGGCAGCAACGACGAGGAAAAATCTCTGTACTTTTCCTCCGCTTCCTCTCTGAGCCATCCGATCATCTGTTCTTCTGTCATTCTCTCCTCCTGCCTCATCTGATGAGTCGTCAAAACAGTATGTTTTTCTTCTCTTCTGCTGCAAATCTCTTTTTATGTAACAGCTCAGCCTGCTGAACTGTTACTATTATATCAGACCGATCCTAAAATTCCATTGAAAAAAAAGTAAAATCTTATATAATGATAATTGCAACGGCTCAGTTGACAAAAGTACGCAAAACATTTGTTTTTCAGGTCTGCGGCACGCAGTCTGCATGAATAAATGTCCAAATGCCTTCTGTGCTGTACCGCATGCAATGATTACCATATACAGGGGGATTTTTCAAATGAAAAAGTCATACGAGATCGACATGTGCAATGGACCGCTTCTGGGCAAACTGCTGCTTTTTGCGCTGCCCTTAATGCTCTCCGGTATCCTTCAGCTGTTTTTCAATGCAGCAGACATTATTGTCGTAGGACGTTTTACCGGAAGCCACGCGCTTGCCGCAGTCGGCTCCACATCATCGCTGATCAATCTGCTGGTTAACCTTTTTATCGGCTTTTCCATCGGAGCCAACGTTCTGACCGCTCAATATTACGGTGCAAAGGATCAGAAGAACATTCATCAGACGGTACATACTTCCATCCTGGTCAGCTTTCTGGGCGGAGTGATTCTGATCGCCGTAGGTCTTCTGCTGGCCCGACCGCTTCTGGAACTGATGGCCACGCCGGAAGATGTCCTGGATCAGGCGACACTTTATATGCAGATTTATTTCTGCGGAATGCCTGCAACCATGCTCTATAACTTCGGAGCCGCAATTCTCCGTGCAATCGGAGATACCCGCAGACCGCTGTACTTTCTGTTTTCCGCCGGTGTTCTGAATATTTTTCTGAACCTGTTTTTTGTTATCGTCTTCCATATGGGAGTCGCCGGCGTAGCGCTTGCCACAATCATCTCCCAGACACTGTCCGCTTTCCTGGTTGTCCGCTGTCTGACCAGATTAGACGGTTTGTGCCGCCTGAACCTGAGGCAGCTGAAAATCTATCCGGAAAAGCTTCTGCGGATAATTCAGATCGGTCTTCCGGCAGGACTGCAGGGTGCTGTATTCTCCATCTCCAATGTACTGATTCAATCTTCGGTAAACTCTTTCGGTTCTACCGTGATGGCAGGAAATACTGCCGCATCAAACCTGGAAGGTTTCGTCTATACGTCGATGAACGCCGTTTATCAGACGGCCCTCAGCTTTACCAGCCAGAATATGGGCGCCGGAAAGTACAAACGGATCGGAATGATCCTGCGCCGCTGTCTTGCGCTTGTCACTGTAATCGGACTTGCACTCGGCGGTCTTGTGGTTCTGTTTCATCAGCCGCTTCTGAGCATTTACTCCACGGATCCTGAGGTGATTTCCTACGGTACCATCCGGCTCTTTATCATATGTCTTCCGTATTTTCTCTGTGGAATTATGGACACACTGGTAGGAATGCTCCGCGGCATGAATTATTCCATTCTGCCAATGATTGCTTCCATCGTGGGCGTCTGCGGCCTGCGTATATTATGGATTTTTACGGTTTTCCGCTGGAACCACACACTTTTTACCCTGTACATTTCCTATCCGCTGACCTGGGCGCTTACGGCCTGCGTACATCTGTGCTGTTATCTCTGGGTTCGAAAACGCATGGCTGCCCGCGGAGCCGTATAACCAGCCGCTGCCCTTTACCATTACTTTAGCGCATCCTGCGGAGCGTTTTGATATGACAGGGAAGGAAGTTTCCTGTCATATCAAAAAATCTCCCGGAATATAAAAGGATTCATACTCCGGGAGATTTTTCACAAATACAGCCATCAGGTTTCATTCTGCAAATCTATCCCACAATTCAT
>ERZ1643246.498-NODE-498-length-50399-cov-6.520062_pt1 | contig 50399 bp, 49 predicted proteins | sample MGYA00579265_ERZ1643246 | MGnify/ENA primary metagenome ERZ1643246 (study PRJEB29033, sample SAMEA4952261) | chicken gut metagenome | biome: Broiler Chicken; feature: Gastrointestinal Tract; material: Caecum | place: Ireland | collected 2018 | study: Broiler... | reverse complement strand
TCTGCCGTTACCTCAAATTCAGCCTCTTTCTTCTCTGGAGGTATGTCCATAAGTTTCCATTTTCTGGACTTCCCGTTTACCTCGTATTCAAGAAACATTTCCACTGTCCTGTCAGATGATATCTTTGCTTCCATCCAAAATCCGCAGCAATTCTCCTCCAAATCGAATGCTTTCGCAACATCCTCACGGCAAAACAGTCCCAATGGAAAACGCTTTTGGCTCTTATCTGTACAAAACCAGACCGCCACGTTATCAACTTTTACTTTTTGAGAAAAAATCCATCCACTGAAAGAGAGCAGTCCCTTTTCATAATGCAACGCATCAAAATGATATCTTATCGCGTCCGACCTCTTCAACATTTCCATACATCCCTGTCGGACATGCTCTATCTTTCCTGTGATACGCTCTCTTACATTCATAACGCTTTCTCCACTGTTACCTTCGAATTCATATCGTAAAATCCAACCGTATTTTTATCTGAAATGACCGTAATATTTAAAAGATCATAAAGTCTATGATAAACAGTAAAATCTCCTTCTGCATAACCGGTACAGCTGATAGAGAGCAGGTACTCTCCTCCCTGCAGATTCATTTCCTGCTCAAAGGTGCATATATAGACATCTCCTACCTCTGCAATCCCCACATCCACTTTTTCATACATGGAATTCGTCCCTGTAATAGCGGTTCCATGAACATTCTTAAAAGTATACGTAAAGATCGGATTTTGTATTCTTTCATGGAATTCTACTTTTGACTTTATCTGAAATCTAGTTCCCTTCTCTATAGATGCTGTAATATTTCCATTTTGATCAATCACTGCAAAGTCAATAATTGTGGCCTTTCCGTTTCCATACTCGTTTACGTTCGGATTTATCTCAAAATATTTTTTCCAATTACCTTCTTTACCCGGAGAAATCATCTTTAACTGTCCCTTCGCCTGTGCCGTTTCCTTTTCCTCCTTCTGGATTTTCGGCTGTTCGACAGCGTGATTTTCCTGTTGGGCCGCAATTACCTGATCAACATCCAATTGATTAACAAGAAGTTTTTTATACATATCAATCATATCCTTTGCGGATCCTTCTGCCAACTTCTGTCCTTTATTTAACAAGATCACGCGGTCACAATACTTGGAAACACTTCCAAGATCATGACTGACAAAAAGAATAGTCTTCCCCATCTGCTTGAATTCCTCGAACTTATGGAAACATTTTGCCTGAAAAAACACATCTCCCACAGAAAGTGCCTCATCCACAATAAGAATCTCCGGTTCGATATTAATCGCCACCGCAAACGCCAGTCTCACAAACATACCGCTGGAATAGGTTTTTACTGGTTGGTGTACAAACTCCCCGATATCTGCAAATTCCAGAATATCATCCATCTTCTTATTCACTGCATCTCTGGAAAATCCCATCATGGTACCATTGAGATATATATTCTCTATTCCCGTATATTCTGGATTGAACCCTGCACCCAGTTCCAGAAGTGCGGAAATTCTGCCATTTATTTTTACCTTCCCTTCTGTCGGGTTCAACAGACCGGTTATAATCTTTAGAATTGTGGATTTCCCCGCACCATTTGTCCCTATAATGCCTATCGTTTCCCCTGTTTTTACCCTAAAGCTCAAATGCCGCAAAGCATAGTGTTCCTTATACAAAGGTTTTCTCGACAAGCCCAACGCTTCCTTTAATCGATCGCTGTTTTTGTCATATAGTTTATACATTTTACTGACATCATCTACAATAATTCCATATTCTTCCATAAGTCCTCATGACCTTTCTACAAAACATCCGCAAAATGTACCTGCAATCTTCTGAAAATGGTAAAGCCGATACCAAAAATTATGGCAACAACAACCCAGAAATACACTGTAATTTCCGGTCTGTCCCAAAACCAGACATGATTGATCAGTGCGTCTCTGTATCCAGACACGACATAATACATCGGATTCAATTTCAATACGTTAAGTAAAATCGACGAGACTCTCCCTACCATCGCATCCATATTCCACATAATCGGCGTTACCCACATTCCTACCTGCAGTACAATATTGATAACCTGTGTCAAATCTCTGAAAAACACTACAATTGCGCTGGTAGCATATACCAGCCCCAGACAAAGCATAATCATACAGAAAGAATAATATATCATCTGCAACGTGTAAGCAGTCGGATAATATTGATAACATGTATACAGAATAAGCGTAAAAGCAATAAAAAACAGGTGCACAAACAATGAAGATACAATTTTTACTACCGGAAGAATACTGATTTTAAAAACCACCTTCTTAACCAGATAATTATACTCTATCAAAGCATTTGTACCGGCATTCAATGCCTCCGAAAAGAAAAACCAGGGAACAAGCCCGGCAATCAGCCACAAAACATATGGAACAGTAATTCCCGCTCTAGTGGTCTGTGCCCCCGCACTCAAAGCCTTTTCAAACACAAACCAGTACACAACAACCGTTACCAATGGTTGTACAAATGCCCATATAATTCCAAAGTAGGAGCCGGCAAATCTTGTTTTGAAATCATTCTTTGCCAAAGAAAAAATCAATTTTCGGTTATGAACAATTTCCTTCGGAACTTCCCAGATAACATGCCCCTTCCTCCAACATAAAACAAAGATTATGTCCAGCACGATGCACAGCAGAATTTTGATAACAGTATGACGTATCTGCAATCCGCTTTCCACAACAGATAATGCATCTTCATAAGACACTTTGAATATAAGCCCCGGATCTGAGCTTCCCTCAGCAACAAAAATATATCTTCCTTCCTGAGAAAAATTATCTCCATCATTTAAGCCCACTGCTTCATCTAACGAAAATGAATTACCGTCAATCTTTTCATTTCCGTAAGTCAGTTCCATCCCCTCTATAGTTACACTTTCCCCATTTTCACATGGGTCAAACCGTATAAACTGTGTTGTTACCGGGATAGAAAATGAAATTGTCTGCGTTTTTCCAGCCTCTGTATATTCTCCGGATACCGCTTGTGCCGCAGTAAACCCTTGAGAAAGCTGTTGTTGTGATGTCAGGAAAAACGCCGTCAACTGCAGTGGATGATCCGCTTTCACTGTCACATCCAGAGATATTCTCTCATCGTCTACCGTCGGCTGGTATGTCATGACAAAAATATTGCTCAGAACCATAATGATGAAGACACATATTGCTGCTATTATCTTCCTGCTTTTCATTCTTACTACCTCTATTTTCTCTGCTGCACTTTGTCCTTCTCAGACAATATCAGATCTGCCTCTGTCATCCCCTCCGGCATCGGCCATTCCACTCCGATATCCGGATCGTTCCAGCGGATTCCGCCTTCATCGTTCGGATGATAAAAATCGGTAACCTTATAGCAGAACTCCGCGTAATCGGAAAGCACAATGAAACCGTGGGCAAATCCCTTCGGAACAAAAAACTGCTTTTTGTTTTCAGCAGACAGGTATACGCCGTGCCACTTCCCAAAAGTCTTCGACCCCTTCCGCAGGTCCACGGCCACATCATAAACCTCACCGTTTACCACGCGGACCAGCTTGTCCTGAGGATAGTTGATCTGAAAGTGCAGTCCCCGCAGTACGCCTTTTCTGGAAGCCGACTGGTTATCCTGCACAAACTGACAGTCAATCCCCGCCGCCACGAAGTCGTTATAGTTATAAGTCTCCATGAAATAGCCCCTCTCGTCTCCGAATACGGTCGGCTCAATAATTTTCAGTCCTTCAATGTCTCCACATTCTGTAACGATAATCTTACCCATAAACGCATTTCCTCCTGACTCTTTTTCACTATAATCCTTCCGCTATCTCCATCAGATATTTTCCGTAATCCGTCTTCAGCAAGGGCTGAGCCAGCCGGATCAGCTGCTCTTTGTCGATAAATCCCCGCTTGTAGGCAATCTCCTCAATACAGGAAATGTAAAGTCCCTGCCGTTTCTGGAATGCGGAGACGAAGTCAGCCGCTGCAAGAAGCATATCATGATTTCCCGTATCCAACCAGGCAAATCCTCTGCCCAGAGTCTCCACAAAGAGATCTCCTCTCTCAAGATAGACATTGTTGACCGCGGTAATCTCCAGTTCCCCCCGTGCGGAAGGCCGGATCGTCTTCGCAATCTCAACCACGTCGTTGTCGTAGAAGTAAAGTCCCGGCACTGCATAATTGGACTTGGGATGTTCCGGTTTCTCCTCGATGGAGATCGCTCTGCCCTCAGAATCAAACTCCACCACGCCATACTCTCTGGGATCACGGACATAATATCCGAAGATCGTGGCCCCCGGTTGGCTCTCGGTCCGCTCCGCCGCATTTTTCAACACCTTGGAGAAGCTCTGGCCGTAGAAAATATTATCGCCGAGCACCAATGCCACCGCATCTGTCCCGATAAAATCAGCGCCGATGATAAATGCCTCCGCCAGTCCGTTGGGATGTTCCTGTACAGCGTAACGGATATCCATTCCCAGCTGACTTCCATCACCCAACAACTCCTCAAATACCGGCAGATCCCTGGGCGTGGAGATGATCAGCACCTCACGGATTCCCGCCAGCATCAACGTGGACAAAGGATAGTAGATCATAGGCTTGTCATACACCGGCATGATCTGTTTCGAAATTGCCTTGGTCAGGGGATACAGTCTTGTTCCCGATCCTCCCGCTAAAATGATTCCTTTCATATTGTGTCCTCCTTGTTCCCGTACAGATTTTTCTTTAAGTACTGATAATACTTTTCTATTCCAACTTCCAACGGTATCAGCTCCTTGTGATAAAATTTCAGCAATCGCCTGTTGGAAAGCTGTACCTTCTCCGCGTCTACCGAACGTGCCGGTTCATAGTTTACCCTCATATCCGGCTCATGTCTGCGAATAACCTCAAGAATATCTCTCTGCGAGACGCCTCTCCCGCTGCTGATATTGACCGTATCATAGGGACAGTCGTTCAGTCCCAGAAAGGCCAGTACGTCACAGACATCCTGAATATAGATATAGTCCCGCACCACATTGCCGGATCCCCACACCTCGATGGCCTCCCCCAGGAGGGCTCTGCGTATGGCCGCGTCGATAAATCCGACACCTTTCCGGTAATCCTGTCCCGGCCCGTAGGGATTTGCAATCCGGGCAATCACAAAATTAGCATGGTTCTGGTAGCGGAATACCCGCATGGCGTTCTCAATCGCCAGTTTCAGATTACCGTAGTGATTAATCGGCATCGGCAGTGCCGTCTCCGAAATAGGAAATGTTTCCTGTTTTCCATAGACAGTCCCCCCTGAGGAGAGGAACACCATCTTTACCGGCGTTTCCCTTAGCATGTCACACAGCTTGATGCTCTGGATCAGATCCCGCTCGTATCCCATGATAAACTTGTCGTTTGAATTTCCCGGATTCATCGTACAGACCGCATGATAGATCAGATCCATCCCGCAGATCGTCTGTTTAAGGACGTAATCATCGAAAAAGTCCCCCTCCAGGTAAGTAATCCCGGGCTCTCTTTCCGACGGTATGTGCAGGTCAAAACTGTACACCTCGGCGCCGCTTTCTTTTAAAGTTTTTACCAGGTTTCTGCCGATAAAACCGTTACCACCCAGAACAAGCGCTTTCATCTTTTCAACTCCTGCTGCTCTTCCATCTTTTCCAGGTCAGAGGAAACAGACGCCACGATAAAATCATAGACCTTTCTCAGTTCCTTCTCCCAGGTCAGCGTCTCCACATAGGAGCGCCCTTTTTCCCTCTTGGAAGCCAGCTCCTGCTTATGTGTCAGATAATACTTCATTTTCTCCGCAATATCAATGGGATCCGTCTCCACCATGACGGAATTTTCCTCGCTGCAGAGCCATTCGTTGTTCGGCCCCCTGTTACTGACCACGACAGAATTGGAAGCCATGATCTCCATGGGAAGCAGCGACAGATTTGTCATGGAAAGCACCAGGCAGAGGTCGCACTGGGCGTACATATCACTGAGCTCGTCCAGCCGCATGATTCCCATATCTTTATATTGAAATTTGAACTCATAGCCGATCAGCTTCTGTCCCGCGAAGATGACCTCCAGATCCGGGATCTCCTCCGCCAGCTTCTCCAGCGCCAGAACCCCCATCTCAAAGGCTCTGCGCTCCGTATAGGGCCGCGCATAGAAAAATACCCGGTTCACATCATCCTTCTTCTCTCCCGGATGGTACAGTTCCCGCTCATAGGAAAAGCTGAAGGCCTGGGTCTCCATCCCGTATTCCTCTCTCAGTTTCTGAGCCAGCCAGTCCCCGGCGGTTATGCCGCGGAATCCGAATTTGTATGTGTTCTCCGCAAAGCAGTACTCCGACCCCATGGGGTAGAAATAGGGTTCAAAATCCTGTACAAAGTAGAACTTCGACACCGCGTTGTCAAAATTCCGCACAATATACGCGGTAATCCAGGAAGTGGCCACAATCGCGTCCGTATAGCGCATCTTCCGGACATTGGCGTAGATTTCGTTCTGCCCCAGGTCAATCCCGTAATATTCCTTGACGGTCTTTTTCAAATCGGAAGAGGGGATCCCCTCGTTTCCCCCGTAAATATAAACCCGGTGCTTCAGTCCCATTCCGCTCAGCAGGTCGATGGCCCGGAAGATATCCAGATGTCCGCCGGATCCCGGCCCCAGGGGCGGAATAACCCAGCTGACCACGATCGAATCCTTGTCTCTCTTCTCAAAGGCTGCCCGGTCAAAGGGAACCTTCTTCTGATCTGCCACCAGATCATACTGATGTATGTTCGGTTCCTCTTTTACCATCGTATAACCGTATTTTTCCACAACCTTTTCCAGCAACGTTCTTACTCTTCTCTTGATACCCATATGCTCTATTCCCGAATCTGCGCGTATTGCTGCGAATACCTGCGATCCATTTTCTCCTTCTCTTGATCTGACGCCTGAAAATACTTAACTGCCCGGACAGACGCGGTGCAACGCATCACATTCCGGATACCGCTGTACATACACCATTTTATTTTACCATAAACTGACAGATCTGTCTGCCGTAAAATATATCCGCACTCGTGCTTTGTAGGTCCGAGGATATTTTTCACATAGGCCTTAACGTTCGGGCACAGCACGGTCTTGTACACGCGGTACACCGCTTTGAAGTCGTCATAATATCGTTTCGAGTAGGACAGCAGCGGATAATTGTGGGAGTGATAAACCCCCGCCGCCGGGCAATACACCTTGCCGTATCCCGCCTCCAGAATTTTCCTGGCCCAGAACTGATCCTCCGCATAGTCCACATCATCGTAAGGGATCTGCTCCCATACACTGCGGCGGAGGCAGGAATTGTTGTCGGAAAAAAAGGCCAGATACTGTCGGTACCCCTCGTCCTCCTCGTAGAGTTTCCAGTTCTCCTCCGTGATCTCAAAGACGTGGTTCTCGTTGCCGAATCTGGCAAAATGCTCCTGAAGCATCAGGCGGTCCGGATAGTTGCAGTCCGGGTAGGGATAATGAATCCCGAATCCTCCCGCGATATTCGTATCTGTTTTCATCGCCTTCAGCATCTGATCCAGCCAGTGGGTATCCGCTGGCATGGCGTCCTGAGTCACAAACAGAATAAATTCTCCTGTTCCGAGGGAGGCTCCGAGATTTCTGGTTTTCCCATGCCCAAACTCCTCCGGCGGAATCTGTTTCAGAATACAGCCGTGTCTTTTTATCGTTTCCACGCTGTCGTCTCCCGAACCGGAATCCACACAGATAACCTCGTAAGAAAACTCCGTCTCCTGTCTGTTAATCATATCCAGCACCTGATTCAGGCGTTCTCCGCCATTCTTGACCGGTATCACAATGGAAGCATCCATTTCCTGTCTCCTCTCACACATAGGGCTCCACCGGTGTGAAGTCATCGTTCCAGATAGAGAGATTCCTGTTGTAGAAGGGATCTCCCAGCGTCAGCTCTCTGCACCACTGCCGTTGGAAACGCATACTCTCCCGGTTAAATCTCTCCAGTTTTTCTTTTGACTGCTCATCGTTGCCGCGGCTTTTTGATTCATAGTGATAGAGAACCGCGTACGGATTGAATATTACCTGGTATCCGGCCTTTCGGATTCTCATGCACAGATCCGTATCATTAAAAGCCACCTTATACTCCTCGTCAAATCCGCCGATCTCCTCAAAGACATGTCTGGGAATCATCATGCAGGCAGCCGTCACCGCTGTCAGGTTCTGCACCGTGATCAGTCGGTTCATATATCCGTCGCTGTCGATGGGCCAGCCGTGAAAGGCATGTCCGGCCACACAGCGGATACCCAATGTGACACCCGCGTGTTGAACGGTCTGATCTGGATAGAGCAGCTTTGCCCCCACGGCACCCACATCCTCCTTCTGCGCGTACATCAACATCTGTTCCATCCAGTCCGGTGCAATGACTTCCGTGTCATTGTTCAGAAGTAGCAGGTATTCTCCCCGGCAGTACTTCGCCCCATAATTATTGATGTATGAGTAATTCCAGTCCGTCTCGCAGACAATGACGCGGATCCGCGGATCCTTTTCCAGTTCCCTGTAAAAGTCAAAGGTCTCCTGCTCCTCGCTGTTATTTTCGATAATCAAAATCTCATAGTTCTGGTATGTGCTCTTCGCCAGGATGGAAGACACACACTGTCCCAGGATATCCACATGGTCCTTATTGGGGATCAGAATGGAAATCATGGGTTCTCCGGCGATCTCATATCGCACCCTGCGGCAGCAGTCACTGTTTTCGCGGGAAAGGAAAGAGCAAATCTCTCCTTCCTCCCCTTGCCGCCGAAGATACCGCCGGAGAATGTTTTCTTCCTCCTCCGCCACAGCCCCGTCTGTCGGCTGCTCCTTCCATTCCGCAAGAAGCGGCTGGGGGATGTGAAACACGGTCCCTTCTCTCCCCTTTTCCATACTTCCAACCCGTAGAATCAGGTCATAGGCAAAGGCATGCCGCCAGGCAGCGTCCAACCCGCCTGCCTGTCTCCACAGCGCTGCCGATACACAGAAGCTGTCCCCGATGTAATTTTCTCCCCGGATGGTATATTTTCCAAAATCCGGTTTGAAAACCGTCTTCTGCAGCTTTCCATCCGCATCCCGCACCAGTTCATCCGAATAAACCAGCGACTGACGGGAGATTTCTCCCAGACGCTTATATAAAAGAATCAGGCCCAGCGTATAGGACGACAGTTTTACCCCACGCTGCGCCAGAAAAATCTCATCCTCATCTTTTCCCATGTCATCCACGGCCTTATTAAGAACTTCCGCAGGATGCGCCCCTTCACAGAAGATATACTCCACCCGTTCTGCCGGAAGGTATTCCGGCAGACTCTGTCGCATGGACTCCATCCCGTCTCTGCCATAAATGCCGTCAAAATCAAAGACGACAATCCGGGCGTTGTCATATACCTGGTCCAGGGCCGACGCAATGCTCTCCGCGGCCTGCTTTTTCCCGCAGCCCGCCAGAGACAGCAGAATCAGGAAACGTCCCTTCTCGTCTCTCAGTTCCTCTCTCATGCGGCGGTCATAGTTTTCATCCCGCTGCAGCATGGGATATCCCAGACGACGGTTTATTTTTTCCCGTTCTTTCATAAAACGCACGTTATCCATGCCGAAATTTTTCACATTCCGCAGATATTCGTACTCTCCGGCAAATCTGCCCTTTAACCTGCCATACAAATTCTTCATTCCCATATCACACCTATCTCTTTGCAACCGCAATATAAATGCAAATGACTGTCAGATAGCTCAGAGCGGTCATCGCTATGGCGAAACACCGGTTCCAGACATCCGTATCCACCTTGATTACCGGACGTTTCCAGAAACCGACACCAATCATCAGAAGCGGCAGTGTCGGTAGAAAATATCTTCCCTGTACTCCCTGGATGACTTCCATATACCATGGCGTCCAGAAAATCAGCATGGCAGCCACTGAAAGCAGATCCGGAATAACCGCGAGCAACACCGAACACACCCGCTCTTTCTTGCCGATCACTCCGATCCGTTCGCGCTCCTGCTGCGTCTGGAAAATAGACAGCAGTGCCAACAACAGGATCGGAAAGACAACCTTATTAGAAATGACAATGTCAATGTTGCCCAACAGACCTCCCACCGTCGTGAGCACATAATATACTCCATTCTCGGCGATGGTTCGGACAATCCGGATGGGGAGCAGCTGAGGTTCGGAAAAAAGCATGGCCGGGCTCATAGCCAGATCCCCGCTCCAGGGAACGATGTGCCAGGTAACCATGACATGGTAAATCTTCTGCCATCCTCCCAACAGAAGAAATATGACCGCGGCGGCTGCCACAAAGACCACAATCTCCACACACACGCGACGGATACGTCTCTGCTGCAGCAGCGTTCTGCGAAACAGGAAAAACAGCGGCAGAAAAGCCACAAACACATAAACCGCAGATTTTGTCGTCAGAAGAAGCAGCGTAGCGATCGCATATACCAGAATCTCCGTCTTTTTGACGGTTTCACTGCCATATTTCCAGTGCAATGCCAGGGCGGTAACCACAATAGCCGCCGCAATCAACTCACAGTCATAGGAAAAGGAGGCCGCCTGCTGCATGGTCATGGGCAGAAGCGCCACCACAAACAGTATCCGTTCTCCGAAGGGCAGCTTCCGAAATGCATATGTCACCGCCAGCACAAAAAAGATAATTTGACACAAGGTTCCCAGCATTGCCGCCCACCCGAAATTCAAGTGCATCAGTCTGGCCGCCGTAATCCCCACCGTCGGCACCACCGCAGCCAGCACGGTGCCGGTGCTGTGGTTCTCCACCGCGGTCAGCGTCTCATCCGAATTTCCGGAAAATGTATCCCAATAGGTATCATACGTCTCCACCAAAAGTGTTGTGTCCTGATATACGGTATCTCCTATCCTCTTTGCGAACAGTTCCTCCCAGGGCAGTTCTTCCTGCCCCAGCCAGGCATTAGACAACTCATAGGCTGTATCAAAATGCGCCATTTCATCTGGTTTTGAATATACAGGGAGTGCAATCATATACAACACTCCCAGCAACAGTGCCGTCAGAGGATAGATTTTTCCGATACTCCATCTGCGGAAAATGAGCAGATACCCCGTCACAAGAAGCAGCAGGCTGCCGATTACCAGCGTGAGGACAACCTGCACGGAAAAAGCCCCCGGCTGCGGATGCTCCTGCGCGAAAATCATATACCAGCCGTAAGCGGCACACAGTCCCGCCGCCAGAAAAATACCGGCGAACAGTATCCATTTCTTCTGTATCTTATTCATCACTCTTACAGTTCTTCCTCACAGCACTCCAGCGCCGCCATGAGTACCTTGTCCATGTCGTAATATTTGTACTGGCCCAGACGACCGCCGAAGATCACATTGCCCTCCTCTTTAGCCAGCACCGCATACTTTTCATAGAGGGCATTGTTTTTCTCATTGTTGACCGGATAGTAGGGCTCCACACCCGGCTTCCACTCGGAGGAGTACTCCCTGGAAATGATCGTGGTTGGCTGTTTTCCGAACTCGAAGTGCTTGTGCTCGATGATTCTGGTGTAGGGCACCTCTCTGTCGGTATAGTTTACCACCGCGTTCCCCTGATAATTCTCCATATCCAGCTTTTCCGTCTCGAAACGGACAGAGCGATACTCCAGCGGACCGAATTTGTAATCGTAATACTCGTCGATCTGACCGGTAAAGAGAATCTTGTCGTAGCTTACCTGGGTACCGTCGGGCAGCTGGCCGGTCAGCCTGTTCTTCTCATCTCTCATGTCAAAGAAATCCACGCCGCATACCACGTCCGCATGCTCCAGCATCTTCTCCACGATCTGAGTATAACCACCCATGGGAATTCCCTGGAACCGGTCGTTAAAGTAGTTGTTGTCGTAGGTAAAACGCAGCGGCAGCCGCTTGATAATGAAGCTTGGAAGTTCCTTACAGTCTCTTCCCCACTGCTTCTCCGTATAGCCCTTAACCAGCTTCTCATAGACGTCCCGCCCCGCCAGGGAGAGGGCCTGCTCCTCCAGGTTCTGCGGCTCGGTAATGTTCAGCTCCGCGATCTGGGACGCGATGATATCCTTCGCCTCCTGGGGCGTGCGGATATTCCACATCTTGCTGAAGGTGTTCATGTTGAAGGGCAGGTTGTACAGCTCGTCCTTGTAAACGGCGATCGGGGAGTTAATATAATTGTTGAACTCCGCGAACTGATTGATGTACTGCCAGATCTTCTTGTCGGAGGTATGGAAAATATGGGCGCCGTACACATGCACGTTGATGCCGTCCTCCTCCTTCGTGTAGACATTGCCCGCAATGTGGTCCCTGCGGTCGATGACCAGACAGCTCTTGCCCTTCTCCCCGGCCTCATAGGCAAAGGTTGCCCCGAAAAGGCCCGCCCCCACAATCAGATAATCATAATGTTTCATCTTCTCTCTCCTCTCTCATTACATGATACAATTCTATCTCAAAGTCTTGACGGTTCTTTCTGGAAATCGTCTTTAAAATCAGTCCCGCAAAGAAAGATTGAATCGCTGCCATAACCGCGAAACCGCAGACAATCAGTGTCGGAAAGTTCGGAACCAGTCCGGTGCGGATATAGGTCGCCATGACCGGAATAAAAAATATCAGCGCCAGCAGAAACAGCGCCGCGGAAAGCAGCCCGAAGTAGGCCAGCGGCCGATAGGTGGCAAACAGGCGCATAATCGTGCGCAAAACCTTAAACCCATCCGAGTAGGTGTTGAGCTTGGACACGCTGTTTTCCGGGCGGTCCCGGTAATCGATGACCACATTTCGGATCCGCATATTCTTATCGATGGCGTGAATGCTCATCTCCGTCTCAATCTCGAATCCCTTCGACAAAACCGGAAATGTCTTTACAAAGCGGTAACTGAAGGCGCGGTATCCCGTCATGATATCCTTGATGTCATTGTGAAACAGTGCATTGATGCTCCCTCTCACTACCGCGTTGCCAAAATTGTGGAACGGGCGCTTGTTTTCCTCAAAGTAAGTGGAAGACAGACGATCCCCCACTACCATGTCCGCCTGGTTCTTTCTCACTTCCTCCACCAATGCTCTGGCGGCCTCAGCCGGATACGTATCGTCGCCATCCACCATGACGTAACAATGGGCATCTATCTCCGCAAACATACGGCGCACCACGTTCCCCTTCCCCTGTTGAAACTCATAGCGCACCACAGCCCCCGCATCCCGGGCAATCTGATCTGTGTGGTCTGTAGAATTGTTATCATAAACATATATCACAGCCTCCGGCAACGCTTCGCGAAAATCCCGAACCACTTTCCCAATCGTGCTGCTCTCGTTATAACACGGTATCAGCACCGCTACCTGGTCCATCCTGTTCCTCCTTATATGGCAACCTTGTTGTCACTTTATTACAAATATTTTACCAATTTATACCGCCAAATACAAGATGCGGAGGCATCCGTCAGTCATCCCCCTATGTCTTCTGTCGTACGCTTCTCCCCATTTCCAAGAAGCAGATAAACCAGCGTTGGCACGCAGGCAATCATCGGAAAAGCATATCGCACCAGAACAATCGGGCTCAGCAGCATGATTCCCCACTGCCCCAACAACAACAGCAAAGCGCAGCCATTTTTTTTGTTTTTTTCTCGCAGAGCAACGCCAAAATTCAGAAACATCAGCCATGCCGGCAGCACCGGGCTCAGTACCCAGCGCAGCCCCACCATCTGGTCCAGATGATCCGCCACATTGATCAGGTAATACTCATACTCCTTCAGAAGGCCGCTCCGCTGAATATTGCAGACGTTATTCTCCGGGAATGTATTCGTGTACAGCAGATAGCGGTATTCCCCATATTGGGTAATGTCCCAGACTCCGGACAGCATCTGTCCGAACGCCCTCAGATATATTCTGGTATTCTCCTTCCCCAGCCTCAGATAAAGCTGGAGATATTCCATCGGACGTTCCTTCAGCACCTCCGTACGAAATCCGCTTTTTACCGGATCTGAACAGTTTGGCAGATATTGATCCAGGCAGGGCGGGTCGATCAATTCCTCCAGAAGAATCCGATCTTCCTCATCCATGGCAATCAAATCAGCCTGATCCGCCTTCCACACCGCGGCCATCTGCTGCATGGGAACGCTCAGCATTTCCCGCGGATCCCCCTTGGGTATCTGCAGAATGCTGATCAGCGGACTCATAAAAAACCAGCCTGCCGCCGCGCTTATGAGAAGTATGCCGCAAACCTTCAGCCCTTTCTTCCGCATAAACACAAAGACTCCCAGACACACAAAAGCGAGAATATAGTAGCCCTGATTCCGAAAGAGACACATCAGAACGGCCGCCGCCGCAAATCCTGCTGCCCGCCGCCGGTTCCACGTCTCCAGCAGATCCAGCAAAAGCAGGAACACCAGAAGGAAAAACGCGCCGTAGAGAGTATCCTTTGTGGTGTTGTAGGCCAACATCTGAATCAGCGGGTTGAGCCCGAAAAACAGCAGCGCCGTCACGCGATATCCGAAAGCAATTCTCCGTCTGCGCAGCCATATGACAGCATAAGCTGCGCAGGCGGCTACCGTCACGCTCTGAACGATCGAGTAGATCATCAGTCCCAGATTATAATCGCCGAACAGAAAATGTCCAAGGTAAAAGCATCCCGCCAGAAGCAGTTCGTGGGCCAGGGGATGGTGGGCCGTGACAGGTTCCCGATCAGAAAAAAACTGCAGGATTTCCCCCGGTCCGTCATAGCCGAAAATCCCGGGAAACACTGCCAGAAAGGCCGGCAGGTAGAGAATCAGAATCGCCAAAAGCGCAAGGAAATACTCTCTCTTAACACCGATCCCCCGCTTTTCCATAAAATCCTGTCCGTCTTCTGTCCGAAGCCTCCACCCAAAACGGTCCCGGATCCAGAAGATCCCCAGCGTTCCGGCAAAAAAGAGCAGCAGACACGCAATTCCCTGAGCCGCGTAGTATCCCTTTGAAAGTCCCTCCGCTCCGGACCACTGGCCCGACAGGATAAAAAGGGTAAACAGTATGCTGATACCCAAAGATATCAGATATGTCCTTCGTCCCATTGATTTCATACTATGATCTCCATACTCAAACTGTCTCTCCCCTTACCTCAACTGTCTCGCATCTACACCACTGTAACTGATCCCTGTATAGCCAAAAAAAACTAGTTTTTTACATAGCACTTTTTCATTATAGGTTTTCGGTTCATACCCCAGTTCACGAAAATGCTTCGCATATTTCCTGAGACCGCTCTTCCGATAGCGTAAAAAATGCCTTCTGTCCAGCATACGGCGAAACAGGCGAATCTGAGCAATCGCCATATTTCTCTTTGCCAACTTCTGCGCTTCTGGGAGCGGCTCCAAAACATGGATAATCCGGTCAAAGGCCTTTATCTCCGACATCTCGCTTTCTGTGGCGTAATACTCTCTACTCGCGCTCATGGCGCTGTCATCTCTGACCTGATAATGATATTTCCTCGCGGAAATCCAATGAACATTTTCCGCATACATCATATATTCGGTAACAAACAGACGATCCTCATTGTAGGAAACCTCCTCCCAGAATCTTAGATGATTTTCACGTATAATGTCCCCGCGAAAAAGTTTGTCCCAAATAAACCCCTGGTAGTCTCTCGTATCGTCTTCATAAAGAGCGCACAGAAACGTCTCCCGATCCATCCTGCGATCACCCGTTTCAGCAGTCTGGCCCACAACCTTACCCTTATACTCTGTCGTGTAGCCGCACAGACACAGAGAGAACCCCTCCACACCATCGAGAAGTGTCTCCAGCATATCTCTGCCAACCCGGTCGTCCGCGTCAAAAAAGACAATATACTCTCCGACAGCGTTATCCAGACCCATGTTTCGAGCAGCAGCAGCGCCCGGTCTCCTCTGCTGAAATACCCTGACACGCGCATCCTTTTCTCTGAATCTGTCCAGGATTTTTTGAGCCCCATCCTCAGAGTTGTTATTTACCAGCAGAAGTTCAAAATCTGCCACAGTCTGTTCCAAAATATCCCGGATCAAATCCTCCAGATATTCTTCCACATTATATACCGGTACAATTACAGATACTAACGGCTTCTCCATACCGCAGTTTCACTCCTTCTGATTCTACGAAATATCCAGATATTTCTCCCAAAACTCCAAATTTGTGTATTGCTGCTTTTTGTTCTTCCACTTTCCCATCATTTTCTCATGTTTTGTAAATATGAGAAACATCACGCGAAGATATTTGAAAAAAATACGGAAAGCCTCTTTATAACTCTTTTCTACCAGAATCCCCTCGCCCCGCTCTTCATCCAGAAAATAAATCCTTCTAGCCCGGAAGGCGCATCCTATATCTTTGTACCCAGAAATTCTCACTTCATTCTTAGACGGAAGCAACCAGCACAACGCAGCCCAGAGAAAGACGTGCCCCTTCATTTCCTCAGCCAACTCATGTTTTACTTCTTCGTCTTTAATTCCCGTTGCTTTTTCAAACTGATAGTTATATACAGCAAGCTTTTTATGATTTTCCACCGGATCCAGCCTCATCAAAAATTCCGGTCCCCGATAAAAATCCTCCAGACCTTTGAACATACAGTCAATAACCTGATAACGGTATCTGAGCATATTCCCAAGCACGCCTCTGGTAATATGGTTCATAACCTGGCCTCGTGTGGCGCGGTCCGGCGATGCACACATAGCGATCAGATCATTTCTCACATCATAGTAATTCATGGAAACCGGCGCTTTGTTCGGACCCTGCGGATGCCACACGCATATTCCATTTAACAGGATCGTTCCAGCCTTTTCGTTTCTTACACCGTATTCCACATCATCCCTGTGAATAAAAACTGGAATTGGAAGGTTGTTCTCCCGGACAAACGCTGCCGGGATACAACAGTACCACCATCCGCAGAAATTGACAGGATTTTCGATCTCATTTGCCGAAACCGCATCCCCCTTTCGCATATCCCAATCCTGGTTAAAGGACTGAATTACAGTTCCCCGGAACGCGGCGCCAGCCTCAAACTGCAAATACCGTTTGTCCAGTTCAAATAACTCTCCGCCCAGCATCGCTCCGGAAAATTCTTTTCTGAGCAGCTGCAGGAATGCGTAGGTCCGCTCCAGCACATTACAGTCCAGAATGATGTCGTCGTCCATCAATATCATATGGGTAAACGGGCTGGGGTTCCGATGGTAGAGCGCCTCGATCATGTCTCTGGTAAATCCTCCCGCCCCGCCAACATTCCGGTTATAAAACAGATGTATCTTATCACTAGCAAACAAATCTTTCGGTACAGTCTGGCCGTTATCCGAAATATAAACCTCCAGATGTCCGCAGAGCGGCGACTCCTCATTTCCGATGGCCTTTTCCAGAAGCAGATTGACATTCCTTTTCAAAAATTCCTCTCTCTTGAAGGTACAGATTCCCAGAGCAAGGTCCACCGGATTGACCATCTCAGCCTCCGTATAATATGCTCCTTCCTCCAGGATCAAATCCTCTTCTGCCTGTATGTCAATATATACGATTCCCTCCCGATAGAGCGTATGGAAGTTAATCGTATAGCCATCCTCCGTTCTTCTGATTTCGGCATCCGCCGTTTCTCTGAAGGCTGCATCATATTCATAGCGTTCTTTCGTGTTATCCCTCGGATCCCGCACGTGATGTACTTTTCCGACTGCGTGATATGCCTGAATTTTTGCTTCGCCTTTCATCCGAATTTTCAAACTGAGTGTTTTTATGGATGTATATTTTACCCACTTGCAAGTAGAGAAGGCATTAAAATATGTCTCCAACGAAACAGTCTGCCCCTTTTTTATGCTGACAACTGTATTTCCTGCATCCACATCCTGCTCTTCCATACCCCGAACATACATTTCCCATTCCGAACATATCTCTTTTTCCGGAAACAGCAGTTTCTGAATCAACATTTGCATCTGCGCTTATCCCCTTTTTCTATTTTTATAATTAGCAAGCAATATTGTCGCCTGCGCCCACAATGCCTTAAATTCTTTTGTTCTAAAATATAATAGAAAGATCAAAAAATTATATATAACAATACATATAAGCAGTTTCAAAAATACCTCTGCAAATCCTCCTATTGAAAAGAAACTACAGACCCAATAGGTAAAACCTCCCACAACCGCCACCGTTGCAGTGTATTTAGCGAACATGAAAAAATATTTTCTTACAGGTTTATAAAATCCATATTTATATGTGACCAAAGGTTCAATCCAAAAACATGTAGTCATAGCACTGATCAGCGTGCCCAGCAAAATACCGATTGTCCCCAATTTCAGCACCAAAACAATCGTCACTGCCATATCCACGATCACTTCTAAAATCGGTTTATATCTGTCATACCAATACAACCCCATAGCGTCCCGGAATGTAATCGTTACTTTTCGCATCCCTGCCACATAAAAGTTTATTACATAGACAAGCACAATCGGCATGGAAAACACGAGGTTTGACTTTCCCGTCCACGCCAGAATAAACGGATTAAACAGAATCAGAAAGGCTATCGTCGAGAATCCATAAAGCCAGAATCCAAGAAAAAGAAGTACCTGATATACATGATATACTTTATCCCGGTTTTCCTCGTCTACTCCCAAGTTTCCTATACTGGCCGTAAAGGCTCCGAATACGCCGTTTAGCGCCGTATTAATCGTAGCCTGAATCATCTGGTAATTAGAATACGCGCCAACAGCTACAATCCCGACAAATGCGGACATAATCAGATTATCCGTATTATTGACCACCACATCTCCCAGTTTATGCAGTGACATTGCCCCGACATTTTTTGCGATACTTCTTCTGGTTTCTTTAGGAGGAAGTTCTTTTCGATTCTCTTTCAAATACGGATACATCCGATCCGCCTTTCGCGCCACAGCTATATTCGTCGTGATACTGCAGACAATCTGAACCAAGAGATATGCGATGAAATTGCGAGAAACCAAAAGAATTACAATCTGAATCAGGAACTGAATCGTAGTAAATATGGTATTATAGATCGTTCCAATATAACTTTTCTGATGTCCGTCTATAATTGCGCGTTTATAGCCCCACAAATACGAGCAAACCGTATTTAGCAGATATAACAGATAGATAAATGTCAATCCGGGGATATCTGGCCGATCCTTGATAAAGATGTCCAAAAAAGGGACCAGCGCCAACCCGGCGATTCCAACAAAAGCTCCCACACAGGTATAAAGAACTCTGTACAGATTCATCATCTGCCGTATAGCACGTTCATCCTCCTCCGCTATTGGCTTATAAAGATGAAACGTCATGGCCCCACCGATTCCAAGCTCCGCCAGAGACAGCACCGTCAAAACATTTCCAAACAGACCGTTCACTCCGAGATATTCTTCGGAAAGGACATAGATAAATACTGTTCTACAGATAAAGGAAAGAATCACATTCGACAGATGGCTTCCTGTATTTGCCATAAAATTCAAAAAGGAATTCTTAGTTCTCACGTTTTTCCTCCTTTTTCGGATATTCCACCCCGGGCGAAAACCTTACTCCCGCGAGCATCCCCTTCCACATAACCGCAAGACGAGCTCTCTTATGATCCGGGCTCTTTATCAGAATCCGCGCCATATTCAGCCCGAAGGCCGCAAAGTAGATCAGTATGTCCTTAAGTCCCCGGCGCTTTGCCGTGGCCAGATCGTTGCGGTAGGCATAAAAATAGCGGGAAATCCGCCCTATATTGTCAAAGGTTATGTTGGAGCCTGTGTTCTGCCCCATCTTGTGGACGACCACGCTCTCCGGCACATAGTAACAGGGGTACGCCGCCGCCAGGCGCAGCGTGTACTCCTTGTCGTCTCCCCAGATGAAATATTCCCGGACAGGCAGCCCCATCTCCGCGATCACGTCCGCCGGGAAGAGCAGGGACACAAAGGTAGCCTGATCCACCGGCCGGATCCCGAATCCCGCCTGCAGTTCCTTTTGCCTGTCTCCGCTTACTGCCGGAAAATGCTGCCGGTTCATGCGGCAGGGCGTTCCGTCCGTCCACAGAACCTCCGAGGAGAGGAAACCGAAACCCGCTTTTCGGTTCTCTTCCCGGCTCTCTTCCAGAATATTTACCACCTCCAGCAGTTTCTCCAGGGCCTGGGGTTTCGGGATGGTATCGTCGTCCATGATCCAGACATAGTCACACCCTTCTTCCACCGCCCTCTTCATACCGGCGCAGAACCCGCCGGCCCCGCCCAGATTTTCCTCTAGAGGCATATAGTGAATACGCGGTTCCCTCTCCAGCAGAGGAGAGAGAGAGGAAGCTGTCCCGTCGGTGCTGGCATTGTCCACCACCAGAATTTCCAGTTCGCAGCCCGCGCCAGTGTCAAAAACCGTCTGTGCGAGAAGCGCTTGAAGACACTCCACCAGCAGTTCTTTTCGGTTGTATGTCACGACCACCGCCGTGACACGGCAACCGCTTCTACTCGTTTTCTCCATCGTTCCGTCCCACTGCTTTTCTCACGGTTGATAGGCCTCATTTTTTCCAAGTTTTCCGGTTCTGGCATCCTTCAGAGCATCATGGATCATCCTCACATTGAATCTGCCCTTTTCCCTGGTCTTCGGATTCAACATCATCAGACGGCTCAGAAGAGACAAGACATGATACTCCAATCCGATCATTCGAGCGCTCCAAGAGCCAAAATGGCGTCTGGCCGCATCATAGCGGTTACGGTACCCGTAATAGTGTCGCCAGCTCGTCCGCTCCAGAAGCCCCTCCGTCTCCTTTGGAAGCACGGTTTTATGATCCAAAACAGCCTCCGGCACACAACAGATTCCGCCGTACGCGCCGAGCCGGAGAGAATATTCAGAATCATCGTACCAGAGAAAATAATCCTTCTCGGGCAGCCCGATCTTCCGCTGAATATCTCCCCGCACCATCAATCCACAGAAAGTAGCGCAGTCACAGGAAAACGAGTTCTCCCGATACCGCTCTTTTGGAATTTCCTTTTCCACAAACAGCAGACGGGAACTCACATTTCTTCGATGCATGGTATGGATCTTCCCATCCACACAGACACTGCCTGCCAGAGCCACCGTTTCCGGGTGTTCCGCGGCAAATCGCGTCATGATCTCGTTATAATTGCTGCGAAGCATGGCATCATCGTCGATAATCAGAATCCAGTCCAGGTTCAGATCCTGGGCCACCCGGATTCCCTCATAAAAACCGCCGGCTCCGCCGAGGTTTTCCCGCTCACTGATAACTGTGATCCGAGGATCGTTGATCTCCAGCTTCGCGCTGTCCTGTCCGCCCGCTTCCGCTTCTGCCTTCAGATTCCCCAGATAATCTCCGGTTCCATCCGTACTGCAATTATCTACAATGATCACATGGGAGAAGGGCACCGTCTGCCCCAGCACACAGGAAACGCATTCCCGCAGCAGTGACAGACGGTTATAGGTAACGATTACAACACCGTTTTTCATCCTTTTTCCCCGCGTATCTCTTATTTTCCGGCGTACATATCCTCATAATATTTCTGATATTCGCCGCTGGTCACATTGCGCATCCAGTCCTCGTGTTCAAAGTACCACTCGATGGTCTTGCGGATGCCGTCTTTGAACATAGTCTCCGGCTCCCAGCCCACCTCGGCCTTGATCTTGTCCGGAGCGATGGCGTATCTTCTGTCGTGTCCCTTCCGGTCTTCTACATAGGTAATCAGATCCTTGCTCACATTCGCCCGTCTGGGATCATCCGCCGGAAGCATCTCCTGCAGCGTCTCGATAATGATGTTGATGATCTCAATGTTCTGTTTCTCGTTGTGTCCGCCGATATTGTAGGTCTCGCCCAGCCGGCCCTTCTCCTGCACCATATCGATGCCCTTGGCGTGGTCATCCACATAGAGCCAGTCCCGGACATTCTTTCCGTCGCCGTACACCGGCAGCTTCTTGCCCTGAAGGGCATTGTTGATAATCAGGGGAATCAGTTTCTCCGGGAACTGGTAAGGCCCGTAATTGTTGGAACAGTTGGTAATGTTCGCCGGGAAATGATAAGTGTCAATATATGCCTTTACCAGGAAATCCGAGGATGCCTTGCTGGCAGAGTACGGACTGTGGGGATCGTAGGGGGTCGTCTCATAGAAGAAGGCCTCCGGATCATCGTTCAGGCTTCCGTACACCTCGTCGGTGGATACATGCAGGAATTTCTTTCCCTCCTTGAAGGTTCCGTCGGGCAGCTCCCATGCCGCCTTGGCACAGTTGAGCATGACTGCTGTTCCAAGCACATTGGTTTTCACAAACACTTCCGGATTTTTGATACTGCGGTCCACATGGCTCTCTGCCGCGAAATGCACTACCCGGTCAATATCGTTTTCCTCGAAAATTTTCGTGATAGCTTCCTTATCGCAGATATCCGCCTTCACAAAGGTATAATTCTCCCGGTCCTCGATATCTTTCAGATTCTCCAGGTTGCCCGCATAGGTCAGCTTGTCCACGTTGATAATACGGATCTCGTTGTCATATTTGCGGAACATGTAATGGATATAATTGCTCCCGATGAATCCCGCGCCGCCAGTTACCAGATAAGTTCTCATACTGATTTCGTCCCTCCAATGAAATTTTCTTTCTCATATGCAAAGCGGAGTGCGGTCTGCACTCCGTTTCATTATATTAGAAAAAGATATTTACGTCAAATTTTCTTTTCCGTCTCACTCACTGCGGCACATTTGCCGCCCCATTTTCCGCCTCCGTTCGATCAGAGGCTTCTCCTGCGCCTTTCTCTTTCTCTCGCTCCTCAATCAGATCATCAATCCGCCGATTGAGCATTCCGATCTCCTGGGTCAGCCGTTTGGTCTTTCGGGTCAGATTGGAGATCACGATGGTCTGAGAAAACATGATCATCAAAATAAAGGCGATGCCAAGGAAAAAAAGCATGTTGATGGGCAGGGTAATACCCAGAAGATCCGTGAGAAAATCCAGAATCCCCGGCGCCAGGTCAAAAATCAGGAGCAGCACCCCCACAAGAAACCAGATCAGGGCATACTTCAACTCCAGCCGCCGGATACGGACCAGATTTCCGATATAAAACAATGCCACAATGACCGCCACTGCCACGATCAGCTGTAATCTCAGCGTCATAGTATCCTCCTACTTCGCGATGGCCGCCATAAAACAGGCCAGCGAAACTTTTACCATATAGTAAATGGACCGCTTGAAGGAAATGGAGGACGTACCCGCCTGCCGCTCCTTCATCTGTACCGGGATCTCCTCCACCCGAAGCCCTCTCTTGAGCACGGTAACCGCTGTCTCCGGCTCCGGATAATCCTTGGGATAATCCTCGGCGAAATGCCGGATAACCTCCCGGTTGACCATCCGCATACCGCTGGTAGGATCCGTGATGGTGTAACCTGTCAGGAGCCGGATCAGCCAGGTAAAGTAGCGGATACCAATCCGCCGCAGCCCTGTGGATTGAAACCCCGTCTTTTCGATAAAACGGGAGCCGATCAGCATGTGGAGCTGATGCTCCTCCATGTAATCCGCCATCTTCTCCAGAAACTTCGCGTCGTGCTGCCCATCGCCGTCCACCTGGATCGCGTAATCGTACCCGTAACGCTTGGCGTAGAGATAGCCGGTCTGTACTGCCGCTCCGATGCCGCTGTTGATGGGCAGATTGATCAGGTTATAGCGATGTTCTTCACAGAGTTGCTGCGTCTCGTCCAGAGAACAGTCGTTGATGACCACGTAGTCAAAGGATGGCGCGTTCTTTCGGATATCCTCCACCGTATTTACAATGCAGCCGGCCTCATTAAAGGCCGGGATAATCACAAGTCTGTTCTTCAACTGTTCTTCCTCAGGCTTTCTTGACAAAAATCTTCAGATAAATATTTCCCAGAAAACTCATAAATCTGCGGATCGCCACACTGAGACTTACCTGCCGCGGGGACAGTCCCAGCACACTGGCGTACTTCTCCACCAGCCGTCGGTGTTCGGCGATGTAAGCCTCCTCCTTGCCGCCCCCCATGACCTGTCCGGTGTTGGAGTCGCTGCGGATCCGAAAGGAGTTCAGCGGCTCGTGCAGAATATAGACCATGCCGCTGCAGGCGATCTTCATATAAAAATCATAATCAATGATATAAACAAAAGAGGAATCAAATCCGCCGGAAGCCTCATAGGCACTCCTCCGAATCAGATTTGCCAGAGGCGCCCCCAGATAATCTCTGGTAAACACGGAAAACCGGCAGATCTCCTTTCCGTCCACCAGGCCGCTCTTGCGATAGCGCCGGTAAAATCCGGTGGTCTTACCGTGGATATCGATAAAACGGGTATCCGTCTGTACCAGCAGCGCCTCGGGGTAGCGTTCCATCAGCTCCACCTCCCGCTCCAGAAGGGTCTCATGAATCAGATCATCCCCGCAGAGCAGCTTCAGGTAATCTCCCCGGCACAGGGAGAGGCAGCGGTTCCAGTTCCCCGCCATTCCCAGATTTTCCCCGTTGCGATATAACCGTATCCGTTTATCCTCCGCGGCCAGTTCTGTAACCAGTTCGTAGGTTCGATCCGAAGAGCCGTCATCCACAATGACCAGCTCCAGATTTTTCCAGGTCTGCCGCAGCACGGAGGAAACGGTCTCCTCTATGGTATCCTCGTTGTTGTACGTGGGAATGCAGACGCTTACCAGCGGCTTGTCCATCGTTCTTCCTTCCTTTCCCGCCGACAATCTACTGGATATCCTCCAGGCGGATATCCTTCAGATACTCGCCGATGGCGTCCTCCCAATGAGCCATGGAAAATTCCGGCGCCGTCAGCTTCAGCATATAATTTTCCAGAATGGAATACGCCGGCCGGTGGGCAGTGCCCGGATTCATCTGGGCATACTCCTCGCTGGATACGTGGCGAACCTTCGTGGAAAGCCCCATCTTCTCAAAAATAACCTCCGTGAAATCCGCCCAGTTGGTATCCCCCTCGCAGGTAGCGTGAAACAGTCCGTAGTTTTCTGTGGGCTCCAGGAAATGGATCATTTTCGCCAGCTCCGACGCGCTGGTGGGCGATCCCAGCTGATCTTCCACAACCGTTACCTCATCGTGGGTTTTCGCCAGACGCAGCATGGTCTTTACAAAGTTTTTGCCGTCCCCGTACAGCCATGCTGTCCGCAGAATGAAAAATTTCTTCGCGAACTGCTTCACAAATTTTTCTCCCTCCAGCTTTGTCTTTCCGTAGGCGCTGACAGGATTGGGCTCGTCAAACTCCGTGTAGGGACGGGTTCCGTCGCCGGAAAAGACATAGTCCGTGGATACATGGATCAGCTTCGCGTCCGTCTCCGTCGCCGCAATGCTCAGATTTCTCGGTCCCAGGGCGTTGATCTTATAGGCCAGATCCCACTGTTTTTCACAGGCATCCACATTGGTGTGGGCCGCGCAATTGATGATCACGTCGGGCTGCTCCCGGCGGACAAAATCAAGCACCTCTTTCTCATTGGTAATATCCAGGGAGAAAATTCCTTCCCCCTCCACCACATCCGTGAGGATAAACTCCACGGAATCGCCATACTCTTTCTGAATCGCACGGCCCAGCTGTCCGTTGCATCCGGTTACCAGAATTTTTTTCATAATTGCCTCCAACAGTCTTTTTCTCTTCTATCTCTGATCGAATGGCGTCTGACGCCATCTATTACACATAATCCTTCTGGCGTTTTACCAGCCGGTTCATCGCGGAAAAGACACCCCGGATGGACGCTCTGGTAATATTGGAGCTCACGCCCACGCCAAAGGTTATATTGCCGGAGCGGTTGTCCCGCATCTCGATGTAGGCGGCCGCCTTCGCATGGGAGCCCTCTCCCAGCGCATGCTCGGAATAATCCAGCACCGTAAAATCAATCTCCGGAACACACTGACGGATCGCCAGTTTCAGCGCGTCAATGGGGCCGTTGCCGTCGGCCTCGGAATGGATTTCCTCTCCCTGATACTCGAAATCCACGGAGATGTGAGTCTCATCGCTGGCCATGTTGTCGTCGATATCCACGAAGATCAGCCGGAAGGGATCTTTCAGTTCCAGATATTCCCTCTTGAAAGCCGCCATAATCTCCTGGGGCGGAATCTCCCCGCCTTCCTTCTCGGACATATACTGAATCACGTCGGCAAACTCACGCTGCATCTTCTTCGGAAGCTTGTAGCCGTAAACGGTATCCATGACAAAAGCCACACCGCCCTTGCCGGACTGGCTGTTGATGCGGACCACCGGCTCATATTTTCTCCCGATATCCGCCGGGTCTATGGGCAGATAGGGTACTTCCCAATATGGATCGTGGCGTTCCTGCATAGCGTGAACGCCTTTGTTGATGGCATCCTGGTGGGAACCGGAGAAAGCGGTAAACACCAGCTTGCCCGCGTAGGGATGACGCATATCCACCGGCATCTTACAGCAGCGCTCGTAGACTTCCACGATCTCATTGATATTTTCAATGTTCAGCTTCGGGTCAATACCCTGGGAGAACATGTTGTAGGCCACCGTCAGAATATCCACGTTTCCGGTGCGCTCTCCGTTCCCCAGCAGCGTTCCCTCTACACGGTCCGCTCCCGCCAGAAGCGCCAGCTCCGTGATGGCGACGCCGGTTCCTCTGTCATTGTGAGGATGGATACTCAGGATAATATTTTCCCGATCCTCAAAATGTTTGTTCATCCACTCAATCTGATCCGCGTAGACATTGGGGGTATTCATTTCCACTGTCGCCGGCAGATTGAAGATAATAGGATTGTCATTGGCGTGATCCCAGGCTTTCTGCACTGCCGTACAGATGCGCAGGGCAAATTCCACCTCTGTTCCGGTAAAACTCTCCGGAGAGTACTCCAGCTGAATATCCCCGTCAAAATCCTTCAGACGATCCTTTACCATCTTCGTCCCCGCCACCGCGATATCGATGATCTCATCCTCGCTCTTGTGGAACACCACATCCCTCTGCAGCGTTGATGTAGAATTGTAAATATGCATTACCACCTTCTTGATCCCCTGGATCGCCTCGAAGGTCTTGTCAATCAGTTCCTCCCTGCACTGGGTCAGAACCTGCACCTTCACATCATCCGGAATCCGGTTCTCCTCCACCAGTTTCCGGAGAAAGTCATACTCAATCTGGGACGCGGACGGGAAGCCGATCTCGATCTCCTTGAAACCCAGCTTCAGAAGAAGCTCGAACATCTCCATCTTTTCCTCCACATTCATGGGTTCAATCAGCGCCTGATTGCCGTCCCTCAGATCCACACTGCACCAGATCGGCGCCTTCTCGATCTGCTTGTCGGGCCACTCCCGCTCCGGGTAATGAAGCACCGGATTTCTCTTATATCTCTGATAATTCAACACACCTGTTTCCTCCTGTCTCTATTCCCCAAATCCATCTTCAATCAGCGCAACCAGCGTCTCCAGGGCCTTCTCCTCATCCTCGCCGTCACAGATCAGCTCGATGCAGTCCCCGGACTTGACGCAGGCTCCCAGGACACTCAGCACGCTCTTGGCGTTCGCTGTCCCGCTGTCCCCATAGCGAAATGTCACATGACACTGAAATTTCATTGCCTCCTCACAAAAAATCCCTGCAGGTCTCAGATGTAATCCCGTAGGATTGGTAATCTGTACCTTCTTGCTAACCATGCCTCTACCTCCTCTGATTTTCAGTCTCTCTATTCTGATGCTGTTATTGTAATCTGTATGGTTGCCTGCCCTACCTGATAGTCCTCATCCAGGTTCATCGTGATCGGCAGATTGTAAGTTCCCGGCACAAGGCCGCTCACATCCACATATCCGGTTATGGAGTTTGCCGACAGTCTCGACAGCTCCGACTGCAGCGCGGTAATGCTGACTTTGACTGTGGAAGCACTGAAGCTGGTGGTATAGCCTCGTTCCAGGTTGCGCACGGAAATATTGTCCACCGGCACATCAAACTCCTGGGTTGTCTCCCCGGCGACACCGACTTTCACGCTTACCTGCGCATCCTGCGAATCCAGAAGCGTCACACCATCGGGCAGGTAGGATGTGATATCCACCGTCGTTGTCAGATCCTGTGTGATATCCGACAGGGAAATGACAGAGGCCGGAATTGTGATGTTCGTCACCCGGTTCAGTTCACTGCTCTCCCCCTTGATCATGACAGTTGCCGGATCCGTGGTAATGCCGGTCAATTCCAGACCGTCCGCCAGACTTCCGCTGGTTTCCACCACAATCGGCACCTCCTTGACGCTTACAATCTCCACGTAGACGTCCACGGTATCCACGCTGACCTGAAGCCGCGTAGTATCCACTTCCTTCCCGTCCGCGTCATAAAACACCGGTACCACCGTCTCGCTGGTATCCATATTTCTGCCTGTCACATCACAGTATGCCCGGACCGACTCTATCTTTGACACATACTCCGCCGGCCCCCGCACGGAAATCACATTCGGAACCACCGATACCTCATCCACCGCGAATCCATCCGCCGGATCGCCGGTGGTCTCTCCGCGAATGGAGAAACGGGCATCCATCTCGTCCCCCACCTCCACTTTCAGGTAGAGTCGCTGGGCGGAAATACGCACGGAACTGGCATAGCGGTTTACCGTGATATCCACCGGAATCCTCTCATCGTCTTCCAGATAATTCATGTCTGCAGTGGCGGTAAAATCCGAGCTGGACAGACGTTCCAGCACTGACCGCTGAGCCGTCACACGAAAGGAAACCGTATTGCCGTCCGTCAGCGTGTAATATTTTCCCTGATCCGTCAGCACATTTTCGTTGATGACCTGCACCGTGGCGGTAAAGGTCTTGGTCTGTTCCGGATCATCCACATTGACCACAATCATCCACAGCGCAATGGAGAAAACCAGGGCCAGGATCTTGAATCCGATATTAGCGGTCAGCGCTTTCTTTATCTTCATCCACATGTCCGGACCTCCTTCCCCAGAAAAATCTTCCATGCTCCTGATCTGTTTTTACATCCTCCGCCTTCTGTATGCTGCGCAGCTGATCTTCCAGGACGTCCTCCGTGACATCCCGCATCAGCTTTCCCTCTCTGGCGATGGAAACCGCTCCGGTCTCCTCCGACACCACAATGGTCAGAGCATCGCAGACCTCGCTGATTCCCACGGCCGCCCTGTGCCGTGTACCGAGGTCCTTGCTCAGTTCCATATTGTCCGACAGAGGCAGATAGCAGGTGGCGGACACAATGCGGTTGCCCCGCACGAGGACAGCGCCGTCGTGGAGAGGCGTATTCTTCTCGAAAATATTGATCAGCAGCTGCCGGGATACCAGGGAATCCAGCGTAATCCCTGTCCTCTCGTACTCCGTCAGCTCATCGTTCAGCTCGATTACGATCAGCGCCCCTGTCTTTACAGCTCCCATCTCAAAGGAAGCCTTTACCATATCGGTAATCGTCTTTTCCGTAAAGCGGTCGCCGATATTTCTCGAAAAATTCATGGACAGCAGCGCATTGAAAAATTTATTTCTTCCCAGCTGCTCCAGCGCCTTCCGCAACTCCGGCTGAAACAGAATAATGATCGCGATAAAACCAGCGGAAAACAGGCGATCGCCCAGCCAGAGAATCGTGTGCATCTGGAAAATGGCAGCCAGCATCAGGAAGGCAACGATTACCATAATTCCGCGGAACAGAATCCACGTTCTCGTATTTTTGATCCAGATCAGCACCTGGTAAATAAAAAAGGCGATGATGATAATTTCCACCACGTCCGTCAGCTGTACGGTAGGTATATTGAATCCGAAATAATCCTGCAAAAAGGCGTCCACCGCATTCTCTATGCGATCCATCTGCTCACTTCCCTTCTCTCACACTCTCTTCCGTTTCGCTTTTTTTTGCGCCTCACGCTACTTTCTGGACCTCTTGCGGTTCCAGCGGAAACGGCGCCTCCGCTCCTTTTCATCCAGAGGCTCTCTGGTAATGGTCTTGATCTCCTTCTCCTCCTCGGCGATGTGAAGTTTCGGCACGGCTGTCACGTAGTAATAATACTCATCATCCTCAAACTGCACCTGCTCGGTCCGACTGTAATCCAGATTCAGAAAAATATAGTTGACAACACATCCCGCCAGAAATGTGATCACATTGCCGATGATCAGAGACGGTACACCGCTGTAATTGCCGGTAAAAAGATACCCCGTCAACAGTATGACAAACTCTGTCAGGCAGCCGGCGAGAACAGCGATAAGCCATGCATATTCCAAATTCCGGTTTCGAATGCCGTACACGACCAGAAACATCGCCACCATTGCCGCCAGGAAAAAATAAAACAGCGGCCTGCTCAGCATCTGGCTCTGCATCAGATCCAGCGCCGTGATCTGTGATGTGGGATCCAGAAACATGGAGGCGTTGTCCCTTACCGTCTTCAAAAAACAGGAGAGGAAGGATCCGCAGATAACCACAGCGATCTCATTGATATTGCGCATCAATGCCGTCCCCATGGGAATCGCATAGGGAATCTGCAGCTGGTGCAGAATCGGGATCGCGATGAGATGATAGGTACTCTCAGAGCGGAAATATCCGCACACGCCATAACAGACGAAAATCAGGACCAGCGTTGTCACTGCCAGATTCGTGGAGAGCGCCATAAAATGGAGCAGAATCACAAAAAGCAGGATAACCGTCGTCCCCTGGGGCGGCAAAAAAGAACATATCAGAGCAATAATCACTGCCACCCACCAATGGTTCAAGGCATCCTGATACCCAAAAGCTTCGTTTATCGTAAGCATTGCCGCCAGACTGAGAAGAAAATACCACAAACGCAGAACCCTCTTCTCCCGCCTCGCCACAAAGTGTCTGATTTTTTCCCGCAACTGAACAAAAAATGCCATATCACTTCCAGCCTTCCGGCGTTTCTGTCTCCTCTTCCTGCTGGTACATTTCCTCCAGAACCCTGTATTCCGCAGCCAGCTTTTTTATTTTCTGCCTTCCCTCACGGTAACGTTTCTGAGCCTTCTGATACATCAGTCGAAGATAAATATAAAGGTAGACAATATATCCCAGAATCCCGAGAACCGCGCCCAGGATCAACGTCATCGTACTCAGATTCGGAATCACGAACCAGATCAGCAGCATCACAATTCCGCCGTAGAGCAACAGATAAAAAACGGTGCCTGCCAGAAAACACAGAATGAGATGAAGCGCCAGATAATCTCTTTTTCCATAGTGCATCATCGGCAGAATATCCCGCTTCTCCCGCTGTTCGAACATGGCAATTTTTGTCATCTGTTTTACGCGTTCCTCATTCAGCATACAATACAGGCCTTCCCTTGTCGCGCAGTGCCGCTCCCCCGCTTCGCGGGCTCCCGCCCTGCTCCTTCCGCAAACGGTTTTTTACTTGTCGCGCAGTGCCGCTCCCCCGCTTCGCGGGCTCGCTGTCGGGCTCTCGCCCTGCTCCTTCCGCGGAGGATTTTTGCTTATCGCGCAGTGCCGCTCCCCCGCTTCGCGGGCTCCCGCCCTGCTCCTTCCGCAAACGGTTTTTTACTTGTCGCGCAGTGCCGCTCCCCCGCTTCGCGGGCTCGCTGTCGGGCTCTCGCCCTATAAAATCACAGTTCATCCCACCTGCCTGCAAGCAGGCCGTGGGCTGTTCTGTGATTTTGCACTGCTCGATGCTTTCGTGCACATTATAACACATTCCACATTAGAAGCAAATATTTCAGGGAAAAAAGCGCCGGCAAATCGCCCTCATCCGAGCGATGATTTTTCCGCCCCCGTACAGATACTAATACAGCAGACCTCCACGGCTCCGGCCGCGAGGAGTTCGCCGGCCGCGGCATCCATCGTGCTTCCCGTGGTGTATATGTCGTCTGCAAGCAGAATCCGCTTTCCCTCAACCAGATCCCTTCTCGCGTAGAAAGCTCTGTCCAGATTGTATATTCGTCCCGCGGGATTCAACTCTTTCTGCGGTCGGGTCGCCCTCAGACGCAGCAACGCCCTCTTCTCCACCGAAACCCCAAGTCTCTCTCCCAGCGCTTTGGCCCAGACCTCCGCCTGATTGTAGCCGCGCTTTCTCCGCTTCCCAAAATACAGCGGCACCGGAACAATCATCTGCGGATCTCTTCTGCGTATCCAACCGCCCAGCGCCCTCTCAGCATCCGCTGCATAAGTTCTTGCGTAGCATCTGCGATTTCCATATTTAAAACGGTACATACTGCCCTTCATCGGCCCCCGGTAGACATAGACACCCCGCCCCTGGGCGAACGCGTGTCGGTTGTTTGCGCAGTCGTTACAATACTCCTTCCCACTATCCAGTCCGATGCCGCCTCCAACTTCCAGCAGCTTTCCACATTTCATACAGCACCGATCCTTCACCTGCCGTATCTCTTTGCGGCAGGCCGGGCAAAATCCTTCCTTTTCCTCCCACAATTCCAGTATACGGTCACACCCCGGACACCGGGGCGGAAACAACAGTTTTTTCCATTTTTTCATCCTTTTCCTCCTCATGTTTTTCTCTCCATTTTCCTCCCCCATTTCCTGATTTTTGTTGACTTTCCCCTCCGATACTCTTAAAATCTAACTGTTAATATGAAAAATTGGCACATCAGACATAGAACATCAAATGAAAGGATGCTGCAGTCATGATAAATTTCAGAAAATATCTCTCCATGGGACTGATCCTGAGCTGCGCTTTGAGTTTCGCGGCCTGCGGTTCCGATGACAGTTCCTCATATGATCCGCTTCCAAAGGAGGACACCAGAACCTACGACATCCGCGTCTGTCAGGACGATAACAGCGATACCACCAATGCCATTACCCAGGGATTTACCGATGCCCTGATTGATCTGTTCGGGCAGGAACACATTCATCTGGACGTGCAGACTGCCGACAGCCGCAGCGCGTCTGAGATCTGCACGGCATTCGCCTCGGACGGCGCCCAGCTGATTTTTACCGTCGGAGAGGACTCCCTCACAGCCGCGGCCCAGACCATTACCGATCTTCCCGTCGTGGCTTCCAATGTCATGGATTTTGAGCGGATTCTTCACATCATCACTCCCCAGGGCGAAGACTGGGACGGAACTACCGGCCGCAACATTACCGGTGTCAGCAATCTGACCTCCATTCCCCAGCAGACTTCCATGCTGATCGAGACCACAAAAGATCTCCGCGCTGTCGGCATTCTCTACTGTACGGAGGATCAGAACGCCGTATTCCAGAACGAAATGCTGGAAACCTATCTGGATGAGGCAGGCATCCCCTGGAAAGAGTACGCCATCCCCTCCACATCCGCGGCAGATATCAGCAGCGGCGGGGAAAATCCGGCCAACGTGATTGTCCCGTCGAGATTCTCTGCCGCATCCGGTAAAGAGGGGGCAAACACCGACGTCGTAACCTTCGGCGAGAACAGTCAGTCCACCGGTATCAACTCTCCGGCCAGCGTCCGCACGCCTCAGATTTCTTCCAACTGGAGCGACGATCTGACACCGGAAGGCCTCGCGCCGCTGCCGGAGGACGCCAGCGCAGAACAGATTGCCGCTTACGCCGCGGCGGAGTGCAGCGCGCTCTACATCTCCGCCGGCAGCATGCTGACGGACCAGATTGACGTCATCACTTCGGCCGCCACCGCCGCCGGAAAAGTAACCGTAGGCGGGGATGCCACATTAGGGCAGTCCACCCTGGTAAGCATGTACGCCGACCCCTACGCCCAGGGGTATGCCGCCGGAAAACAGGTCTACCGCATTCTGGTAAACGGGGATGACCCCGGCGCAATCGCCATCGACGATGTGGCTACCGAGAACAACGTCAAGTTGTACAATGGCAATGTGGCCGCTACCCTCGGATTGGATTTTCCAAAGTCTTTTAAGGAAATTCATGAATATCTGGAAACTTATGTGATCGGCTCCGACACGGAGCGTATAGAGCCCACCGAGGAGGAGTAACCCTCACACGGTAAGCTGAGAAAGTCTGTCCTGCAGCCCGGAGTATCTTTTCTGCTGGGCTGCATTTTTTATCATATCAGAGAATGTCCGCTCATCCCCCACAATGGTAACGCATTTTTTTGCCCTGGTAACCGCCGTGTACAAAAGGTTGCGGTTCATCAGAAGCTTTGGCCCCGGAAGCAGGGGAATAACCACCGCCGGGTACTCGCTTCCCTGGGATTTATGTATGGTCAGCGCGTAGGCAAGTTCCAGTTCATCCAGGCTGCCAAAGGGATACTCCACCATGCGTCCCTCGTCATATTCCACCTTAAGAGAGTTGGTAAATTCGTTGATCTCCCGGATAACACCCACATCTCCGTTGAATACGCCAGTTCCTTTATCCACGGCGATGCCGTATCTGCTGCACACTTCCCACTCCAACTGATAGTTGTTGCGGATCTGCATGACCTTATCCCCTTCCCGGAAAATACGCGTCCCCGACTCCCGCTGTTTCTTCCCGGGAGCCTCCGGATTCAGATATTGTTGAAGAATCGTATTCAGGCGCTCGACCCCCAGCAATCCCTTGCGGGTGGGCGTCAGCACCTGAACATCGTAGCTGGTGGCACCCACATACCCCGGCAGTTTGTCCCGTACCAGCTGCAGCACCACATTGATGATCACATCCGCGTCATAACGCTTCAGAAAGAAGAAATCCCGGCTCTTATTGTCCAGAACAACCTCCTCCCCCGCGTTGATCTTGTGGGCGTTGACAATAATGTCGCTGGAAGCTGCCTGACGGAAAACTTTCTGCAGCTCCACCACCGGAAAACACCCTGATGCAATCAGATCCCGAAGCACATTGCCCGGTCCGACACTGGGAAGCTGGTTCACATCCCCCACCAGAATCAGCCGCGTGCCGTCGCTTACCGCCTTTACCAGAGCGTACATCAATGTGATATCTACCATGGACATCTCATCAATGATGAGCACATCCGTCTCCAGCGGATTATTCTCATTGCGCTCGAACATTCCCTCTCTCCCGGACATCTGCTCTCTGCTCTCCGGCGCCCCGGAAACCTCCAGCATGCGATGAATGGTGCGGGCTTCATACCCGGTAGCCTCGCTCATCCGCTTTGCCGCGCGGCCTGTCGGAGCGGCGAGAAAAATGTCATACCCCTCCTCCTCAAAATAGCGGATCATCGCCCGGATTGTGGTTGTCTTACCGGTTCCGGGGCCTCCCGTCAGGATGAAAAGGCCATGGGTAACCGCCCCCTTGACCGCCTCCGCCTGGCGCTCATCCAATACCATATGCTCCTCTTTTTCAATACGCCGGAGGGCCGCCTCCAGCTCAATGTCCGGCACATCATAAACCACATCCAGCTCCCGCAGCATCCCGGCGGTCACTTCCTCCATGTGGTAGAAGGATTTCGCGTAGACCTGCTCGCCCTTTATCACGATCTTCCGATCCATGGCCAGATTCATCAGCTGTGTCTCCACTGCCTCCTGGGGTACGCCGAGAAGCTGCACCGTCATCCGAACCGCTGTCTCCCGCGGCAGATAGGTATGCCCCGCCCCGGCTCCCTGGGAAAGCACATACAGAATACCGCTGCGAATACGAAAGTCCGAATCCGTGCGAATCCCCACCCGGGAGGCGATCTCATCCGCGATCCGAAAGCCGATCCCCGGCACCTCATCCGCCATGCGGTAGGGATTCTCACGGATCACGCTGTAAATCATCGGGCCATATTGCTGATAGATCCGGACGGCAAGGTTGGTGTGAATCCCATACTGTTCCAGAAAAATCATGGCGTCCCGCAAATCCCGCTTCTCCATCATCTGCGTGGAAATATCCATGGCCATGCGCTCACTGATGCCCTTGACTTCCGCCAAACGTTCCGGCTCCTCTTCCATAATCCGAAAAGTATCTCCCTTAAATCTGCGCACAATCCGGGCGGCCAGCGCAACGCCGATGCCCTTGATAGCTCCGGAAGCTAGGTATCGCTCCATGGACTGGGCATCCTCTGGAGCCTTTACCTGGAAGGAACGCACCTGGAACTGATCCCCGTAGGTGGGGTGGCTGGTGTACTGCCCCTGGAGCAGAAGGCTCTCCCCCTCCCCCACCGACGGAAGCGTTCCGACACAGGTAATCTCCTCTTCTCCGCAGATAAAGACAAAGACCGTATAGCCGTTATCCGCATTCCGGAAAATGATATGTTCTACATAACCCTCAATCTCTTCCATCTCTGTCCTTTCTGCCTCAGGTCACAAAAGGCATGCGGGATACGCATGCCTTTCGCAACTGTCTGTTTCCTTTTCTCACGCCGTCCTTCGGCAAAATTCTGTCTGACCTTAGGATGGATGCTCAGTCCTCCATTCCCTCGCCGGCCAGGAACTCCACATACTTACCGGTTCCGATAGCCACGCAGGTCATGGGATCCTCCGCTGTCATCGTATTGATGCCTGTCCGATCCTCAATCAGCTCCTCCAGACCGCGCAGCAACGCGCCGCCTCCGGTCAGAACAATGCCCCGGTCGGCCACATCCGCAGCCAGCTCAGGCGGTGTCTTCTCCAGAACGGAATGGATCGCCTCCACAATCTGCAGTGTCGCTTCCCGAAGAGCTTCCTCCGTCTCCTCCGAGGAGACCTGAATCGTCTTCGGCAGACCGGTTACCAGATTTCGTCCGCGCACATCCATGGTCTCCGGCTGTGCCAGGGGATAGCAGGTCCCGATCTTAATCTTGATATCCTCCGCTGTCCGCTCGCCGATCAGCAGGTTATGTTTCTTTCTCATATAGCGCACGATCGCTTCGTCAAAATCATCGCCGGCAATCTTGATGGAAGTGCTGACCACAGAACCTCCGAGAGAGATGACCGCGATATCCGCAGTACCACCGCCGATATCTACGATCATGTTACCGCAGGGTCTTCCGATATCGATGCCCGCACCGATAGCCGCCGCGATGGGCTCCTCGATAATGGCAACCTCTCTGGCGCCCGCCGCATAGGTCGCGTCCTCTACGGCACGCTTCTCCACCTCTGTAACCCCGCTGGGCACGCAGACACTGATCCTCGGTTTCCGATAGCTTCTCTTGCCGATTGCCTTCTGAATGAAGTACTTGATCATCTTCTACGTGACCGTATAGTCGGAGATACCGACATGACGCAGTGGCCGAACCGCTACAATGTTGCCCGGCGTTCTTCCCAGCATCAGTCTGGCCTCCTCGCCGATAGCTTTTATCTTGTTGGTATCCCGGTCAAAAGCTACCACAGACGGTTCCTTGAGAACGACGCCCTTCCCTTTCACATAGACCAGGATGCTCGCTGTACCCAGATCAATTCCGATATCCGTTGAAACCATTTCGTTTCTCCTTTCCTTATCCGCCTATCAATCATTATCTATAAAAAGACATAATGCTCCTAATGACAGTTTTACAATCTATTCTTAATTATATACAATTACTTCCAATTTTCAATGGATTTTTCCTATTTTCCTCCCAAATCTTTCCTGTTTTCTCTTTTTTCATTTTCTTAAGATTCTTTTCATTTTTTATTCACACAGTTGACACATTTCCCCGTTATCATCTTAAATGTACTAGCTGATGAGCTAATATATTTTTCATAACTCAGCTCCGGGGCGCAAGTCCCGGGGCACTCCCCAAAACATAACGGAGACAGCGGATCCCCTTCCTTGGTCCGCTGTTTCTCTTTTTGCTTTTCATTGTACACCGACACCGCCTTTTCTTTTATACTTTTTTCTCATTTTCTTCACACAGTTGACACATTTCCCCGTTATCATCTTACATGTACTAGCTGATGAGCTAATATTTTTCATAACTCAGCTCCGGGACGTGAGTCCCGGGGCACTCCCCAAAACACAACGAGAAACAGCGGATCCCCTTCCTGATCCGCTGTTTCTGTTTTTTTGCGCGCTTTCCTCTGCACAACCTTGAGTCGTACCGATTATCACTCCTCGTCAAACATGCCAAAGCCCGCCACTTCGCTGACCGGCAGGGAGAACACGATGGTTCCCGCCTCCGAATCCGGTCCGGCCTTCCGGAGAATCGCCTGCATGATCGCCGCCTTCTGCTCCGCTCTGGCCACTATCATGATGACTTCCTTCTCCTGGGCGATGGAGACCTTGTAAAACTTTGCCTCCTCCTCGGAACCGGTACCCTTGCCGTGCAGCACGGTACCCCCCGTCGCCCCCGCCGATCTGGCAGCGTTCATGACCATGTCTGTTCTCCCCTCATTGGCAATGGCCAGAATCAGTTCATAGGAATAGTTAAGTTCCGGAACATACTTTGCCGACTGCTGATCTTGGTTCAAATATGCCACTGTCTTTCCACCTCCGATACTCTTGATGGGCACCGAAACCACAATCCCGTGGCCAGGTACGCCGATAAACATCTGTCTTTTTTCTTCTCTGATCAGTTCCCGTGTCTTTTCCGGGGAGACAATCATAACTGCCACGCGCTTCTCGTTGGACTCGATCCCGAGCAGGTCCAGCATACTCTGGACAGCAGTCCCATGGCCCAGAAACACCACACCCATGGTAATCTCCAGTTTCCTGCTGATCTCCACCAGCTTTTTCATCTCTTTCGGATTTACAATCGATATCACATAGTTCAACCGGCATCCACCTCCCACAATTCCACAATCTCGTCGTCGCCGTACAGCACGGGCTCCTCCACAACAGGTTTCTTTTTCCGCTCATACAGAAAGCCCACCATCTGAATGGACAAAAGAGGCATCATCGCCACCATGGCCACCAGACCGAAAGCGTCTCTCAGCACATTTCCCCCCGAAGCCAGGCTCGCCCCGATCATGAACTGCAGCATAAACGTGGCGGTCATGGGGCCGGAGGCAACGCCGCCCGAATCGAAGGCGATGGCCGTATAGATGTCCGGCACAAAGAAGGTCAGCACCAGGGCGATGATATATCCCGGTATCAGAAACCACAGAAGGGAAATGCCCGTTACCACCCGCAGCATGGAAAATCCCATAGCCAGAGCTATAGCGATAGAGAGGCTCAGTTTGATGGATTTGCCGGGAATCGCTCCCGCGCTCACCTCTTCAATCTGTTTCTCAAGCACCGCAACCGCCGGCTCCGCGGAGATGATAAACCATCCCAGAAGCATGGACAGGGGGATCAGGATCCACCGCATCGGCCCGGAAGCAAGCTCCGCTCCCAGCACAGAGCCCAGAGAAGAAAATCCCACATTTACGCCGGTCAGGAAAAACACCAGCCCCACATAGGTATAAAGAATACCGATGATAATCTTGATCAGGCTGCGCCCGCTCAGCTTCAGGGAAAAAATCTGAAACAGGAAAAAAATCGCTACGATGGGGAGCAGCGCCATTGCCATCTCCTCCATATACTGGCCCACCGCCAGAAGATATGCCATTCCGACCTCCGCCGTGTCCGCGAAGGAGGAAGTACTCACCGACACTACCGCGTCGCTGTCCGAATAGAAAAAGCCCAGAATCAATACCGCGAGAATCGGGCCGATAGAACACAGAGCCACCAGACCGAAACTGTCGGCCTCCGCTTTCTTGTCGCTTCGAATATTCGACACACCCATACCAAGCGCCAGGATAAAGGGTACCGTCATCGGGCCGGTGGTCACGCCTCCCGAATCGAAAGCAACCCCCAGAAACTCCTCCGGGGTAAAGGCTGCCAGCACAAAAACCACCGCATAAAACGCGATGAGAAGCCACCGCAGCTTCACGCCGGTCACAATACGCAACATGCAGACCGCCAGGAAAAACCCCACGCCGATCCCGACGGTAATCAGCAGCACGCCATTGTTGATATGGGGCACGGTCTCTGCCAGAACCTGCAAATCCGGTTCCGCCACTGTCACTGCCACTCCCAGGGCGAAACTTACCACCAGAATCAGCGGCAGATTCTTTGTCTTTGTCATGGCGGTTCCTATCTTATTTCCGATAGGCGTCATGGAGATATCCGCCCCCAGGGAAAACATTCCCATACCGAAGATCACGAGCAGCGCCCCCAGAAGGAAACACAACATCAGATCTGTCTGAATCGGGGATATCGTCAGACACAGAATCATGACAATCGCCACAATCGGCAACACGCTGACAAGGGATTCTTTCATCTTCTCCGCAAAAGCCAGCCGACTCTCTTCCATTTTGTCCCTTCTTAACTTAATAGTCTCACTCTCCTTTCCCGCAGCTCTTATCCGTCTTCAAACCCAGACCTTACCCCAGCTCCCTTTCCACATTTCGGCTGATCTTATGCAGAACAGCCTCCAGCCGGCTGTGCTCCTCCTCGGTTATGCCTCTCATCACGATCTCCTGGCATTGCTGATAAACGCTGCGAACCCTGGCTGCGGCTTCCTTCGCTCTGTCGGTGCACCGAATATGCATCAGTCTGTGATCCTCGCCGTCCTCCGTCAGTGTGATAAATCCGCTTTTCCTGAGATTATCCACCGACTTTGAAATATGCGCCTTGGACAGATGCCGGGTCCTGATCAACTCCCTGGCAGTGTCCACATCCTTTTGCATATCGAGGAAAAATAGAATATCCAGTTCCACCGGCCGCAGGCCGTACTCCTGCATCAGGGGCGTCATCTTCTTTTCCAGAAGTTTTCTCAGACAGATTCCCTGAAGCATCATCTCATCAATTTCCATATCCTTATCTCACTCCGCCCTTATTTGTTCACTAGTGAACTATTTTAATATACAATAATGTGATGCAATTTGTCAATACATTTCCGGAAATTGTCTCACTTCTTGTCACTATTCGCAGCCGATTCAGAGTGGACAGTCGCTGCGTCATGCTCGCATGTAAGCAGTGACTGTCTGCTCTGAATCAAGACTGCTTATGTGGGTGGAGTGGCTGAGAATAGTACCCCTTTAAGCCAGCGCACTCTCGCCTGTGGCGTAGTCGATAACAATCCCCGGCTGCACGTTGTAACAGAAGACGCAAAAGCACACGCCCGCGCCGCCGTCCTCCACGGAGAACGCCTCCATCAACACGCCATCGGCCAGAAGATTTGTTCCCGCGAACACCGGCGTTACCCGGTAGAGCACATGATTTCCCGTTCCTTCCACATACTCCGCCACCTGATTTTCAAAGGGCAGCATCCCCTCCACATTCAGGTATCTGGTACCGGTAATCAGATTCTCCTCGTTGGCGTTCTCCCCGCTGAGCTGGTAGCCGATCAGATGACAGCGATTGTAGAGATATTTCCCATCCACAATGTCATATTTGACCGTATGCCACCCCGTGGGCCGCACATCTCCGATGGCTCCCCGCTCCTCTGTGGGCATCAGATCCCGCCCCACACAGGCGTAAGCCGCCCCGCATCTGCCCAGCCCATCTAACGGGCTGTAGCGTTCAAAGGAATCCGTCGTGTAATCACTCTCCGCAAAAAAGGGCTTCCCTCCGTTGATCTTTACATAAGGCTTTCCGTCGTAGGCCGGCAGATCCTCCAGCCCATAGACCGTTCCAGTGTTTTCCGTTACCGCCGGGGCGCTCTGAGGCGTCTCCCAGAGTTCCGGAAAAAATGCCGCGGCAGCGGTCAGCACCGCTGTCACGGCCAAAGCCAGCAGAAAACTTCCTCTCCTGCCGCCATATCTTCTTCTGTTGCTCATGTTCCGGCGGCCTCTTTTCCCACCGCCTCTTCTCTTTCGAACTGCTGCCATAAAATCTGTTTTTCCTTTATGCTCATCCGCGGCCCGAAATTTCCTCTCAGGCTGTTGTCTGTCTGTATCCGCAGGCGGCCCGATATTCCCGAAGTTTCCTCTTGGCCTCGGGATTCAAATGTCTGGGCACCTGTATCTGTATGGTAACATACTGATCCCCGTGAAGGGAAGCATTTTTCATGGAAACAATTCCCTTGTTTTTCAGCCGGATCTTGCTTCCGGATTGCGTTCCCTCCTTTACTTTGCACTCCACATCCCCATAGAGGGTGTGTACGCGGATCGTCCCGCCCAGCGCCGCGGTGGTAAAGGGAATCTCCGCGGTAGTGTAGACGTCCATGCCCTTCCGCTCAAAGCCGGGCTTTGGCAGCACATTTATCTTCAGATAGAGATCGCCGGCCTCGCCGCCGCCATATCCCGGATGCCCTTTGCCTTTCAGCCGAATCTTCTTTCCGGTATCGATTCCCGCCGGAATATGCACCTTCAGCGGCTGGCCGGCTCCCTCGCCATTCTGCAGCGTGATGACTTTGTCGCAGCCAAAAGCCGCCTCGTCGAAGGTCACATCCATCTGGGTCTCGGCATCCTGCCCTTTCATGGTATAGCCGCCGCCGTAAGTGCTCCGCCCGTAAGAACCCGAGCCTCCTCCGAAACCGGCGCTGCGAAATCCTCCGCCGAAGTTTCCGCTGTGGAAGCCACTGCCTCCCGCGCTCTGTCCACCATGAAAAATATTCCCGAACAGATCATCGAAAATATCATCCATATTTCCGTTTTCAAAATGAAACTCCTGGAAATTTCCATTTCCGCCAAATCCACCCTGGGCAGCCCTTCTGGCATATTCCGGGTCAAATCCCTCCTGAAAGGCTGCGTGGCCGAACTCATCGTACAGTTTCTTCTTCTCCTCGTCTCCGAGGACCTGATACGCCTCCGTCACTTCCTTGAACTTTTCCTCCGCCCTGGGATCTCCGGCGTTGGTGTCCGGATGGTATTTTTTCGCGAGTTTCCGATATGCTTTTTTGATCGCGGCCTGGTCGGCATCCCTGCTCACGCCCAGAACCTCGTAATAATCTCTCTTTGCGGCCATCTTCTCTCACCTCCATTCCAAGATATGCCCTCGCCCCCATAGGGGCTTTTTATCGTATCAGAGACAACATTTCCCAGTCTCTAAAAAGAGGCTGACCGCACCTCCCCGTGCAGTCAGCCCCATCGTATTCTTACCGGGAAGGCCCATAGGTCCTTCGCATCCTTAGCCCTCGATGGTAATGTGTCTGGTCTCTTCCACCTTCGGCCGGTTCTCCTTGTTCGGCACCATCAGCTTCAGCGTTCCGTGCTCGAACTTCGCCTTGATATCCTCCTGAGTCAGGTCATCGCCCACATAGAAACTTCTGCTGCAGCTTCCGCTGTAACGCTCCCGACGCAGGTACTTGCCCTCGGCATCCTTCTCGTCATTGTTCTGATTCGTGCTGGCGGTAATAACCAGATAGCCGTCCTTCAACTCCGCAGTCACATCTTCCTTCTTATACCCCGGCAGGTCCATGGTAATCTCATAGCCATCCTTGGTCTGGAAAATATCGGTCTTCATCAGCTGATTCTGATGATAGGTCCTTTGATAGGTCCTTGCGGGACGTACCTCCGGGAAATCAAAGAAATCATCCATAAAACTATCTCCAAAAATGCTAGGCATCAACATAAGTCATCGCTCCTTCCAAATGCTATCCACTTGATGATATTTTTTTGAGCTTCTTTTTTGCTCTGACTATGTTATACCACTTTTATTAGCACTCGTCAAGTGTGAGTGCTAATACTTTTTTATTTTTTTCTGCCCCCTGTATTTGCCCACGCTGATGAGATAAGGTATAGTATGTATTGGAATATTATGTATGAGTAAAGGAATACCATATGGCTATATTGCTCGATCATCAACTGCAGGAACAGATACCGCATGATATCTTATCTTTTCCCGTCGCATTTTACTGCGATGAACTTGCCGCTTTGCCAGACCGCGCGGGCCCTATGCACTGGCATCCCTACTTCGAGATTGCCACAGCGCAAAGCGGTGTTCTGGACTACCAGGTGGGACAAATCCATACCATTCTGGAACCGGGGGACAGTATCTTCGTCAACCAGAATATGCTCCACGGAATTCGACAGCTGTCCGGCGCCGCGCCGGATCCTTTGCCGGCCATTCTCTTTTCCGGCACAGTGGTCGCCCCGGAAAACAGCGCCATTTATCAGAAATACATTCAGCCGATTCTCGCGTGCAGCACCCTGCCCTTTGTTGTGTTCCGGCACGACAACATTCTCTGGCGAGAGGTCCATGGGCAGATCCGCGCCGCGTACCGCGCCATGCGGGATATGTCCTCCTGCTATGAGCTGACGGTTCAGCGCAACATCTGCTGTGTATTGGAAACAATTTTTCGCAATTTGGATTCCCTGCCGAGATTCGAAGCGTCACGGATACAACTGAACACCCAAATACGCCTCCAGAAAATGCTGTCGTATATTTACGAACATTACGCCCAAACAGTCACACTGGAAGATATCGCCAGCGCCGCCAATATCAGCCGAAGTGAGGCGGGACGGTGTTTCCAGTCCTACCTCGGATGTTCCCCGGTGGAGGCGCTCATTCAGTACCGCCTCCAAACAGCGCAGCGTTTGCTGCGGGAAACCACCCTGACCCTGCAGGAGATCAGTTCCGCCTGTGGATTTCATTCCGTAAATTACTTCAGCCGTCAATTTCGCAGAAAGTATGGAGATTCGCCTGGCAAACAGCGAAAACCGGGTAAATAATGCTTTTATTTGACGCTATCGTGCCTTTCTATCCGCAGATTCTGATTATATAATACACTTAATCAAGCGTGAAAGGAGATTCATCATGGAATTTAAGTGGTTAAACGAGAGCTCGATCAAACAGACGGAGAACAGAATTGAAATCATGGCGCCGGCCCAGACTGATTTCTTCTGCGGCAGCATCGACGAATGTCAGGAGGGGATTCTCCCGGAGTCCCTTTGCAATGCCCCCTATTACTATACGGAAGTGGAAGGGGACTTTGTGCTCAGGGTAAAAGTCTCCCATGACTTTCAGGATACTTACGATTCCGCCTCCGTTATGGTCATGAAAGATCAGAACTGCTGGGCAAAATGCTGTTTTGAACTTACCGATTTTGGCACACACGCCGCAGTAAGCGTGGTGACAAAAGGGGATTCCGATGACGCCAACGGATGCAATCTGGAGGGCAACACCGCCTGGCTGCAGGTATGCCGGGTCGGCAACAACTTCGGATTCCACTACTCTGTAGACGGGGTCAATTTTTACATGATGCGCTATTTCCATCTCCCTGCGGATCCCGTCATCAAAGTAGGGCTCCTGGCACAGGCCCCGACAGGTAACGGCGGCATCCGCGTGTATGAAAATCTCAGCATTGAGAAAAAAACGGTAAAGAATATTCGGGCAGGTAAATAATGTGACCGAAAAACAAAAATATAAAAAAACGCTGGCGGCCTGCTATCTGGGATTTATTACCCAGGCCATCGCCGCCACAATCTTCCCGGCTCTGCTGATAGCAGGTTTGCTTGTTTTGAACCGAAGGATAAAAGGTTCCATCCGAAAGTGAGCAGATGGAACCTTTGTTTTATTTCCTTCTCCGTATCAGCGCCCCGATACCCAGTCCGACTGCGGAACACAGAATCCCAGGCAGCATATCCGTCAGCTCCGGCAGATTCCTGTGGTCAAAGGCCAGGTTGTTTGCCATGGAAAAGGTGGCAAATGGGCCCAGCATATACATCACTCCAAAGAACAGCATCATCAGCCAGCGGCTGCCGGTCCAGATTTCATCCTTCCCGATAAAGATGGAGATGACCAGGGTTGCCAGGGGCAGTACGATGTAAAATGCCAGCAGTCCGTATCCCATGGCATCCGATCCGCTGGTCCACCAGAAGGAAACAATCGTTACCGTCCAGATCAGAAGATAAATGCCAATCAACAGTGCCTGCGTGAATTTCTGCCTGCTCTTTACCACATTGGTGCTCATTTCCAGATGTCTCATCATAGCCTCATCCCCCTTCAACAGTTTATCGAGGCTGACGGAATAGAGCTCGCTCATCTTTACCACACTGCCGATATCCGGATAGGAGCGGCCGTTTTCCCAGTTGGAGACGGTCTGCCGGCTGACGCCCAGGAGCTCCGCCACGCTCTCCTGGGTCAGGCCGGAATTTTTACGGGCATCCCGCAGTTTCCGTCCGATGTTCCCGTGTCCTGTCGGCGTGTTCGTTTCCGCTCCCGTATTCGCTTCCGCCCTCGCATTTATTTCTGTTCTCCGTCTGCCGGCTTCCCTTACTGTCTTTTTGTTTCCCGCCATATTTTTCTCCCCCTGCTTCTCTGAGCGCCTCTCTGCACGTGTTTTTCTGAGCGAGCCGCAATGTCATTTATGCCATTTTGCTCCATCCCGCTGCCCACTTGCAGTATGAGGCATCTGTCAATAAAACGCCATCCAATCTCTTTTACATTCCGGAAAACCTCTGTCAAAATTCTTTTACATTCTCCTAAAAGCCTTCCCGTTCCCGCTGCTTGCGCATCTGGCGGCGCTTCTCTCCGGCTTCCCACTCGGCACGCTCCGCCTCCGTCTCCAAAATCAGTCTGGGAACCGGCGTGGGATGGTCGTTCTCATCCATGGCTACCAGGGTCACATAGGCCCGGTTGATGGGCTTTCGGACGCCGTCATATCCCTCCATATAAGTATCCACCCGCACCTCCATGGAAGTGTTGCCCACATAGGTAAGACGGGCGATCAGCACGATCAGATCATTCTGATAGGCCCCATGGATGAATTTCAGGTTGTCCACCGAGGCGGTGGTAATATCGGTCTGGGCATGGCGCATTCCCACCAGCCCGGCAATCTCGTCGATCCACTCCATCAGACGGCCGCCGAACAGCCGCCCGGCGCCGTTCAAGTGCTCCGGCCGGATCTGATATACATGCTCAATCATGGAATCGCTGATTTTTTTCGGTGCAAGATCTCTCATGGAAACTTCTCCTGTTCTTTCATTTTGTATAAAAATTTTAACATTTATTTGAATTATTGCAAGAGAAGCAAAATGGCCATCCTGTTCCCTTATCGGGCTCAGAAAAGCCATTTCGTTTCGAACAATATTTCGTCTTTTCTTTTACTTCTTCATCAGATCAGCGCCGCTGTTCCACGCCTGGCCGACCTTTTCGCCGATGGCGTAATAGCCGTTCTGCATCTGATCAAAGGCGAAGGCATTCAGTTTTCCGGCGTCGATCTTTCCGGCATCATCCAAAACCTTCTCGTCTGCGATCACATTGACGATCTTTCCGAGCACCCGCAGCCCGTAGGGCTGAGACTGCATTTCCACAACTTCGCACTCCAGAGTAAGAGGGTACTCTGTAATGACAGGCGCGTTTACCCGCTCACTCTTTACCGCGTGGAGCCCGGTGCGCTCGAATTTGTCCGCCATTTTGTTGGAGCTGGCAATTCCAAAGAAATCCGACTCCCGCAGGGTATCCGTTCCCGGCACCGCCAGGGTAAAGGCTTTCCTCGTTTCCAGGTTGGCCACCGTCTTATGCTCGGCCTCCAGATTCAGCGCGACCATGTCCTCGGCACAGATTCCTCCCCAGGCCATCATCATGACATCGACGGTATCATCCTCGTTGTAAGTGCCGATCATATAGGTCGGCATGGGAAATAAGTAGGGTTGCACACCTAAATTTTTTGTCATAGCTCTGACTCCTTTCCATGTAGGCCGGATTGACTTTATCCGGTTCTGATATTACAATCATAGCAAGAACCAGAAGAAAAGCAAGTACGCACACGAAAGTGTGATACTTACAATAATGTTCAGTACTTACCTAAAGGAGAGTGTAAAATGAGCATAGAGTGCATCAAAGACGCCAATCTGGAAGAAACGGGATTTAAGGTTGTGCGCTTCAACGAATTAAAGAGCTGGAGGCGGACGGCTTGGTCCACCGGGAGGAATATCCGCAAATTCCTCCCAAAGTGGAATACAGCCTGACCGAGCGGGGAAAATCATTGATCCCGATCCTGGACAGCATGTGCGAGTGGGGAGAGAAAAATGGCCTGTAAACAAAGGCTTTTCTATTCGCTGTAATATAATTGCTTCGGACTCCGCGGTTTTTCCGGTATACTCAATTTGATTTTTCCACTGTCCACCAGCGGAGTGACATACTTCTGGATCGCATAGGACGCTGAGGATAGTCCCAGATACTCACATATTTCTTTTCGTGTTCTCGGCGTCCTGCAAAACAGCTCCAAGCCCTGAGCCGCATCGCTCGGTTCATCAATCGTTTCTTTCTGTTTCTTATAGAAAATTACAGCAAAATTCCCTCGTTCATCCAGAAACACCGGTTCTCTCAAATGATACTTTTCCATCTCTCTTCGAATGGTGGGGATTCCGGAATAACGATTTTCCGTAATTCCCAATACCTCCAATGCGGAGGCAAGTACAGGATTTCTTGTATCCGGCTGCATTTTTCCCAACTGATCAATACGAAGACGTCCATAAATCCCACCGGGATTTCGGATTTCCATTCTATCCTCAAACATCTGTATCTGTATCGGCATTCCCTCCATATGAATACTGTAATCCCGATGAACCAGAGCGTTGATTACCGCTTCCCTCACTGCAGTCAGCGGATACTCTGTTCTATCCTCCCGCTCTCCGTCACGAATGATTGTTTTTGTCTTCATATTTCTCTTTACAAACCGGAGCGCCTCTTCCAGCATATTGGCAATGTTTCCCTCAATCCTTTCATTGTCCAGAAAACGTTCTCCCATCTCCCCTACCGCACCTAATTCCCGTCCCGGAACCGAAATCGCAGTGATACACAACTGGGGAAAATATGCCTGGGGATAAGGGCTGAAAATCATAACCGTACTCAAGGTTATCTGATGATCTCTCGTAATACTCATCAATTCACATATCTCTTCGTCATCCAGATCCGCCAGATGCGGTTTCCCTGCCTTCAGGAGCTCAATATAACGCGTCACATCATTTTGGGCCAACGCGGCAAACGTCGCTCTCGATACGCTTCTCACATCGTCCTGATATTTTTTTCTGTAGGACTCATAACTATACACCTCATATTCCGTCATGGGCTCATCGCTGTCTCCGACACGAGTATAGGATCCTTTTAAGCGTCCTTTCCCCTTGTAAAATACCGGTCGTTCCGCCAGATCTGCTCCCGGTATCTCAGCAGAAACAAAGAATTTCCCCTCCTTTTCCGCCACAGTCAAAAGCGGTCGAACAATCGGCTCCATCTGTAGACATTGTTCGTTAATTTTTTTCTGCAAATCCTGTGGATCATACACGCCACATTCCTCATAATTGTTCTTTTCATCCACGCCAAATATGATCGTTCCCCCTTCGTCCTGATTGGAAAAACTGGACAGTGTATCATATAATCGCTTGGGACAGTCAAAATGTGCACTTTTTAATTCTAATATCCCTGTTTCACATTTCGTTTTTTGAATTATTTTTAATTTATCTTTCAATTCTTCCGTTGTCATTTGAGTTTCTCCCGTTTTTTGTTTAATATTTTAACATCCTATTTGAGTTATTGCAATAAAATTTGAGTTTCTTACAAGAAACTTAAATGATCTCGTAAAAAACTCAAATCTTTTAAAGAAACTCAACAATATATTTTACTTTTCGATACCTTCCGCCGGTTCTCCTTCCCTAATCCGTCAGATACTCCGGCAGCACCTTCTCAAACTCCGGTGTCCACCATTCCCGATACCCTGTGGCATTGGGATGAATTTTATCTTTCATATAGGCATCATACTGTTCTGTTCCGATGATATCCGTCATGGCCTGGTTATTCCACAGATCCACAATCCCTATGCCCCATTTTTCCTGAAGCTGCTGCAACGCGTCCACCATCTGGCCGTATTTCTCATTATCAAATCTTGTACCGGTATAGAATACCACCGGGCATCCCCAAGTCTCCTGTGTATAGGCGATAATGGTCTCCATGGCGCCAATAACTGTCGTATCGTCAAAATCCTCTATATGCCGGCTCTCCGATACTGCCCCCAGTTCCGGTCCGCCTTCCTTCGTGGCATCATTGGTGGAAAGCTGCACAACCATTAAATCCATATCCAGATCCGGAGAAATGTCAGACTTCATCCGGGCCACATAGGAAGTATTATCGGAATTTGCCAGGGTTGTACCGGAAATCGCATACTTCAGACATCTGGTGTTGGCATGATTTTCTGCAATGACCTCCGCCATGGAATAGCCATCTCCAAAGGTTACCGACGATCCCAGCCAGCAAATCGTCTTGCCGGACAGGGGATCCGTCGCATCTGTCTGCTGCTGTTCTGGCACCTTTCCGCCGTCATACCCCACAGGCACTGCTGCTCCAGCCTCATAGAGGGAAAGATCTCCAACTGCCGGTTCAAAACAGAAGAATTTTCCATCTCCCTGACTATAGCTAAATCCCTCTTTTCCGGTAACTTTGATCCGATCTCCCGCCTTCAGATCCACATTCTCAGCCACAAGGAAATTGCCCATGTCAAAACGGTTTTCTTCCTTTCCATCCATGCTTTCCACATCTGTCGGAAGAACATAATGATCTGCATCGTTTACTATCACATCAAACATTGTTTCACTGGACAGTACACTGGCCTTTCCGATTTCAAGATAAATATCGTATGTACCATCGACACCTGCGGGAACTGTGTATTCCACGCCTGCCCCGGGCAGCAGATTCGTAACCGCATCATTGTCCTTATCATACTCCGGCATCTCTGTATAACCGTCCAGTCCTCCCTCTGACAACTTTGCGTCCGCCACTTCCATTACCGCTTCCGGCTTCGGCTCGTTTGCCTCATCCTCTCCGTTATCCTTGTCCGTCCCCTGGCATCCCGCCAGCAAAAAGGAGCACGCTAACACCCCAGCCAGAACCGGCACCCATTTTCTCTTCATTTTCTTTCCTCCTTCTATTCTTCGGTAGTGTCAAATACTACCTACTTTTTTGTATCTAAATCCTTTAGAAACCTT
>ERZ1643246.497-NODE-497-length-50406-cov-9.995670_pt1 | contig 50406 bp, 34 predicted proteins | sample MGYA00579265_ERZ1643246 | MGnify/ENA primary metagenome ERZ1643246 (study PRJEB29033, sample SAMEA4952261) | chicken gut metagenome | biome: Broiler Chicken; feature: Gastrointestinal Tract; material: Caecum | place: Ireland | collected 2018 | study: Broiler... | reverse complement strand
TCACGAAAAAACTTACCTTATCCAACGTGAATTCCGGATAGACTTTTGTTAATTCCCTGACTTCAAGCGCGTTCATTTTTTGTCTTTATCTCCGTTTTTAATATTGTTAACAGCATTCCAAAGCGTTTCCATATAAGAAAACGGCTGCAAAGCAATACCTTGCCCTTTGTCTGCCATTAAAACTAAAGAATCGCCGGTATTTAACGAGAACATATCCCGTACCTCTTTAGGAATAACAATCTGTCCTTTAGGACCGATTTTTACCGTGGTCAGAAACTTACCTTCAGGGAAATTCTCCATAACACACTCCTATTGTATAATTAGTATTACTTTTCTTACTTATTATACAAATAAATTAACGAAATGTCAATAAAAAAACATTTTGAAAGATAAGATTACAAAAAGAACGTCAATAAGATTTAGCATTATTGAAAGAATAAACTACTATTTCTCCGATTCGCTCAAAAAGCACAACAATTCAATCGAATCGGTAAAGGAAACAGAAAAGCAGTCTAAAGAGGCTGCTCCTATATCTGACTTTCTAAGTTCGTACAAAGGCGATAACTCGCCGCCAAAAGAAAAAACAGGGTTTTGCCCTGTTTTTTTGCTATGAAAATTGCCATGGGAAAGGATTCGAATAAAAATCAGCCTCAAATAGAAAATATATATTTTATCAATTCCTGCGTTACTTCAGGAATTTTCCATACACCTCGGAAACAGGAGCAAAGGAAGAAAATGTATCCGGATAATTGCGAAGAATCCGCTGCACTTCTCCGATCTGACGCTTGCGGATAACGCATACAAGCACTGCCTTATCCTGATGCGAATACATACCCATTCCGTGAACCTCTGTAACGCCGTGATGCAGACGGTCCATGATCTCCTTGGCTATCTCATCGGGATGATCGGTGATGATCTCAAAACGATATGCAACTTTGAACCCGCGCAAAATAGCATCGCTCGTTTCGCTCGTCACGAACAAAGAAACAAGCGCCAAAAGGACGGGATCCAGTTTAACTGCGAACGGAGCACCCTGATGATAGACAAAGAACGACGCAAGCACGACACACGCGTCAAAGACTGAGGTCATCGCACTCACACTGAGATTCCTGTATTTTTTATTGACAAGAGAAGCAAGAACAGTGGTTCCCCCGCTTGTTCCGCAGCTTTTGATCGTAACGGCAAGCGCGACACCAAGCAAAACACCGCCCGCGATCGCCGCAAGAATGGCATTTTGCTGCGGTTTATAGCAAAGATACTCCATACCTGGAATATAATCAAATACGATCAGTAATCCGGACGTAAAGAGCATGGAAAGCGTGGAAACAACCGCGCCAAACTTACCGATAAGGAAAAATGCCACAAAGAAAAGCGGCACATTGAGCATAATCAGAAAGTAACCTGAATTAAGCTTGGTAAGTTCCTGTAACAAAACGGCAATACCGTTGATTCCGCCGGGTGCGAACTGATTCGGCGTTGTGAACATGTAAATTGCAAGAGCCCGTACAATACCGGACAACAAAATGGAAAGAAATGCTGACAGCGCAATCCGAAGATTACGGCGGTGCTTTTCATTGGTCTGAAGTGACATACCTTCTCCTCGGGCAAACAACCCAAGTATTATAATATCACAAAACATATACAATTGCAATACCTGAACCTAAAAAAACAGAAAAAAAGACCCACCAAAAGGTGGGTCCGTCTTTCTTTCAATTAACCGATCAGCCCGAGCAGATTTTCATACGTTCCGGGGAAGAAGAGGAAGATAACACAGATTGCAAGCAAGAGGCAAAAGATGAGGAAGAACAAGAAGTTGCGTTTGACCATCGCCTCCAATCCTACGATTGCCGCAATAATAAACGCGCCGTACTGCCAGATAATCTTGAATGCATTATACAGCCAGTCCACTTTGCTGATGAAAGGCCACTGAGCATCGATCAGTAAAAGCGCAAACACAAGAATGTAGATCACTGCAAGAATTTCGCCGATAATGTCAAACACTTTTTCCATGGACTGTTTCCAGCCGGAATTTTTACCCATATTCATACCTCCGAAAAACTTGCCTATATTATACCTCAATCGGCCGCGCCTGTCAAGAGGGTTGGAAAATTTTTACTTTTCCCCTTTGTCCGTCTCCTCTTTGCTCTTTCTGACAGGGCGATAGACCAGTGTTTCCTCCGCAAAAAAGCCGCTTTTCTTAAGCAAAAACAATTCTTCCAAACACGTAAACAAAATTATCGCTCCTGCCGTCGTGAGCGCAGCATTCACAGCAGGAAACACCGAAACAAAATTATTGACAACCAGCAGGACTCCCGTTGCGGCATATCCTGCCGCAAGAACAAATCGCACAGCAGCTGCCGCTCTGCTACTGCGAATTTCGACCGCGCCAAACACTTCTGCCACGGCAAACATGAACAAATAGATCCCCAATCCGAGCGCAAAGACGCTGCGTGAGAAATTCGTCCAGGAGATAAGTGCCCACATTCCCACAGAAATCAAAGGCTGTACGCCTCCAGTTCACGGATACGATGCGAATCGATGGAATAGATCAGATTGACCAATTCATCGTCTCCGAACGAACTGTTGCGCCCCTCTTCATACTCTGCATCGATGCGTTCCTTCATCGCAACAACAAGCGCATCATGCTTATCCACTTTGTGCTCTTCAGGCAATTTATAGTAATCATTGATCCAGAATGCAATCCCTGCAAGCCCGCTCGTCTTATTGACGGACACGCGGGCAGGACGATTCAGGATCTTTGCCGTATCAAAGATGTTATAGATCTCCTCGTCTTTCAAAAGACCGTCCGCATGGATCCCCGCACGCGTGGAATTGAATGCCCGTCCGACAAACGGCGTCTTGGGCGGAATATTATAATTGATCTCGCGCTCAAAGTAGTCCGCGATGTCGGTGATGGCAGTAAAATCCATTCCGTCCATCGTCCCACGGAAGGCGGCGTACTCCATCGCCATCGCCTCCAAAGGACAATTTCCCGTGCGCTCACCGATTCCGAGCAGCGAACAATTGACCGCCGAAGCCCCATACAGCCACGCCGTGGACGCATTAGAGACCGCCTTATAAAAATCGTTATGCCCGTGCCATTCCAGCATCTCATGCGGAACCGCCGCATAGTGATGCAAGCCGTAGACAATGCCCTGCACACTGCGCGGCAGAGACGTTCCGGGGAAAGACACGCCGAACCCCATCGTATCGCACATTCTGATTTTAATGGGAATGCCGCTTTCACGGGAAAGCTTCATGAGCTCCGTCGCAAACGGCACGACAAACCCGTAAAAACTGGCGCGCGTGATATCTTCAAAGTGACAGCGCGGACGGATCCCGTGCGAAAGTGCGCTTTTAACGATCCCCAGATACTGATCGAGCGCCTGCCTGCGCGTCAAATGCATCTTCTTGAAGATATGATAGTCTGAACAGCTTACAAGAATACCTGTCTCCGCGACGCCCGCCTCTTTGACAAGTTCAAAGTCCTTAGGATTTGCACGGATCCATGTCGTGATCTCGGGAAACTTCAGCCCTGTATCCTGACAGGCGCGAAGAGCCTCTTTGTCCTTTTTGGAATAGATGAAAAACTCCGACTGCCGCACCAGCCCCTTGGGTCCGCCGAGGCGGGACATCAGTTTGTATAAATCCACGATCTGCTTCACCGTAAACGGCGAAGTGGACTGCTGTCCGTCGCGGAAGGTCGTGTCCGTCATCCAGATCTCATCCGGCATGTTAATGGGCACATGACGGTTGTTGAATGCAATCTTCGGAATAGATTGATAGTCGAACATCTCACGGAAGAGCTCGGGCTCCGCTACGTCCTGCAATTCATAGTGATAGATGGTGTCCTCTAACAGATTGGACTTGTTGTTATAGTAGATCACAAGGAGCCTCCTTGCATATATTTTGCATATTTTGTATGCATATGCAGCTTATTTTCTTTATTTTACCAAAAAATGCATGCGTTTGTCAAGTCGGATGTGCGGCTTACCGTCATTCCTCCGTGCGCGGAATATTACGAATATTCAATCATTGTCATTCGATTTACGATTTATTCGCAATATGATTTACTTATTCGTTATCCGATCGATAGAAAGAAGTCTTTTGATCGCTTTAAACGCAATGAAGCGAACAAAATTTTCCGCTCATGCATGGAAACGAAAAAGAGAAGCCGCGAACGGCTCCCCTTTTCCGAAGATTTATGGAGATTGTTGTGTGTGCTGATTTTTATTTTCCTGCTTTTTTTCTTTCTCTGCCGCGTGACAGGCATGACAGCCTGCGCATCCGGAGCATCCGCCGCAATCGCATCCGCAACTGCTTTTACCCTGTTTTTTTCGGATGATCGATGTCACTATGACCGCGGCAACAATTGCACAGGCCGCAATAATAATGAGAATTTCATACCACATCATTTCCGATTCACCCGTGCAGCCGCAGCTTCCGACTGACGCACATCCTCTGTTCCTGCGACAATGCCCTTCGCCGAAAGCGGGTGCTTTCTGTTCCACATGACGATTCCGAAGATTGCGGCGGCAATGAGGACGGCAAAGATGAAGCACGTCCACCACCACGACCCGATGAGGTAGATCATCATCGATACAATATATGACGTCGCAAGCCAGAACAGAAGCGTCCAGCGGAACTTGCCCTTGGGAAGTTCTGCCTTTGCCGTTGCGCACGCCGCAAAGCAGGGAATCGTGAGCATATTGAATGCAATAAACGCAATGAGGGCAGGAATGCCGATATTTGTATTTTGGATCATTGCACCGACCTCACCGATTCCGTCAGCTGTAGCGATATATCCGCCCGCAATGGTGGAAGCCAGCGTGCCGAACGTTGCAATGACGTTCTCTTTGGCGACAAGGCCCGTAATGGCGGCAACCGCAAACACCCAACCGTTTGCGCCGATCTGAGAGCCGAATCCGAGCGGCGTGAAGAGCGGCTGAATGAGCATTCCGATTCCGCCGAGGATACTCTCGTCCATTCTGAAATTCGCCGTAACTTCCTCTTCACCGACGAGCTGCGTCTCGATGAGGAACTCCCAATTCCAGCTGAAACTGGAGAAGAACCAGATGACAATGGTCGAAGCAAGGATGATGGTAAATGCTTTTTTGACATAATGTTTGGTCTTATCCCAAAGATGGATCATCAGGGACGAAAACCGCGGCAGGTGATATGCGGGAAGCTCCATGATAAAGGGCGGAACTTCGCCGCGCATGGTCGTCGAATGCATCAGAATGACGGTAACGATCGCCGTGCAGATTCCAAGCAGATACATGCACATTGTGATGACATCCGCATTACCGACACCATAAGCCGCAACAATGGCGCCCGCAACTGCCGTCAGAATGGGAAGTTTTGCCCCGCAGGAAAAGAACGGAATGACGCGAACCGTGGAAGTGCGCTCCTTCTCATCCGCAAGCGTACGCGTATTGATCATGGCGGGCAGAGAACAGCCGAACCCCATGACCATCGGCATGAACGCCCTGCCCGACAGTCCGAACCTGCGGAAGATCCGATCGAGAATGAACGCAATGCGCGCCATATATCCGGAGTCCTCCAAGATAGAGAAGAACAGGAAAAGCGTGAGAATCTGCGGAATAAATCCGAGTACCGCGAACACGCCGCCGAGTACTCCGTCCACGACAAAGCTTCCGACCCAGGCAGGTGCGCCCGCACATGCCATTTCGGCAAGCACATTGATCCAGTCAAGAACCCAGTTTAAAAGATTTGTCAGGATCACGCCCGGAGAGAATACCGCGCCGTCATAGAAACAGGCAAGTAGCGTCACGGCGCCGTTTCCCGTATCCATGCCAAGATCCTCGAGCGTAGGCAGTCCTCCTGCAATCGCACTGATATAGAAAAGATCCTCCGAAAACGTCAGATGAAAGATCGCAAACAGGATGACGATGAAAATGGGAATACCCCAGACGCGGTGCGTGAGTATTTTATCCGCCCTATCGCTCTTCGTGAGGCGTTCACCGTGCCCGTGTTTTTTCTGATAAGCACTTGAATAGTTCGCCGAAATATACTTGTAACGCGCATCCGCAACCACCGCCTCAAGATCATCGCCGAAAGTGTCATCCTTGAAGGTCGCTTTGAACTCCTCCACCATCTTGACGAGCTCGGGATGCATGTTTGTCTCGATCTCGTCCATCTCGGAGAGCTTCACTGCATGAAAGAGCGGCGCTTCCACTCCCTGCGCGCGCAGGGCAATCGACACATCCCGCACAAGGTGCGCGATCGGAGAATCTTTCAGTACCGTAACCCCCTCGCGCGGTTTTCCCGATACAGAGATCGCCCTGTCCATCAGCTCCTTGATTCCCGTTCCCTTCAACGCAGAAATGGCAACGACAGGAATCCCGATCTTGCGCTCCAATAACTGTGCGTCGATGGCGTCCCCGGACTTTTCCACCTCGTCCATCATGTTGAGCGCAACCACCATCGGAACGTCGATTTCCATGAGCTGCGTCGTCAGATAGAGATTTCGCTCAAGATTGGTTGCGTCCACAATATTGATAATGCACGCGGGCTTCTCCTCAAGAATGAAATTCCGTGATACCACTTCCTCGGGCGTATAGGGCGAAAGCGAATAGATGCCCGGTAAGTCGACGATCTGCACGGGCTCTGCGCCACGTTTGTATGTACCCGTCTTCTTCTCAACCGTGACACCCGGCCAGTTGCCCACATATGCAGTTGACCCCGTCAGAAGATTGAAGAGTGTCGTTTTCCCGCAATTCGGGTTTCCCGCAAGCGCGAACTTCTTCATTTTCTCACCTCCGTCATGACGCACGCCGCTTCCGTCTTGCGAAGCGTCAGTTCATACCCGCGCAATGTCACCTCAATGGGGTCGCCCAGCGGCGCCTTTTTCCGCATGACTACCTCCGCTCCCGGCGTGACACCCATGTCAAACAGTCGGCGGCGAATCCGTCCCTCCCCTGCAACCGTGACAATCACGCCCTTCTCTCCGGGGATGAAGTCTGCAAGTGTCTTTGTCATACCTACTTTATTACCTCCCGATTTCGGTCAATTTTACCAATTGTTTACATAGCTTTACGCAACATAAATGTGCGCCGCAACGTTCCTGTCAAGCGCAAGCCGCCCTTCCTTTACGCGGCATACCGTGCTTCCGCCGGCAGAGGAAAGTACCGTCACCGTCGCATCCACCAGGATCCCAAGATCCGCAAGATGTTTCTTCGTTCCCTCCTCCGCTACAATCTTCACAATTCTCACTTCCCGCCCGATCGGCGCAAGAATCAACGGCATTTCTTTATCTCCTTTTTCTTCATTTTACAGCAAGTTTGCTATTGCGAACCAATCCCCCGAAAATAAGTTCGCCTATGCGGACTCATGTCCTGAAAAGAAGTTCGCACAAGCGAACCATTGTCAGTTTATCATAATAAAAGTATTCTGTCAACCATCTGAGCACATATTTTTTGAAAATTTTTTAAATGTACGTTGTAATATTAAATGCGAAAAGTAGAAAAGAAGAAAATTTTTTAAATTTCAATGTATCTGCCGATGCCATTGAAACAGTTACCCATGCAATTCAAGTACGGCACCCGATGCCATTCAGCGCTGCAACCAATGTAATCTGAATTCAGTGGCCGATGTAATACTGTGAAAAACCCGCGCGGCGCTCAATTGAGCGCCGCGCAGCAAGCGATATTGATTTTCAGATCAGCCAACAGGTGAAATCAATCTGCGATGCGGGTTGTTTCGCGGAAGAAAGCGTACACTTCTTTTTCTGTGTCAAAACAAGCGATAAAGCGTTCATCCCCCATGGCGGGCGCAAGCGCCGCGTCTACCTCGCCGTGTTCCTTCATATGAGAGCCGTACCTTATCAAAATTTCCTCACGGGAGAGAGCGTAATGCTTTCCATTCCGTCTTCCGACAAAGGCGCAGAAGCATTTTTTGTCCGTCTGCACAGGAGAAGGCACGCCTGCAATCATGTCCGCCCAACGCGCATAGACATCGGTCGCATTTGCGTAATTCATCATATCTGGAGAACAGCCGCCGGAGGGTCGCATGTTTACTTCGAGCGCGGTATAATCTCCTTCTTTTCCGAGCACACAGTCTCTGTTTAATCGGAAAAACTCGAAATGAACAAAGCGGCTTTTTACCCCGAAACTCTTTACCGCCGCTCTGCCCATTTCGCGCAGTTTTTCAGGAAGCTCCTTTACAATGTAAAACACGCTCTCTCTGCGCTCGTTGACGATATCCATGAGCGAGGCAGGCGTAACATTGCCTGTTTCAAACACGGGAACGCCGTTCTCGTCCACGATGGCATCATAAGAACAGATGGTGCCGTCGATGTATTCCTCCATGATGTATCCCTCGTGCCTGCCTGAAAAGAACGTGACGAGGTCTGTTTCACAGGATATGGGATAAGTCGCGTTCGCCCCCACTCCGTTATCGGGTTTAACGACGGCACGCCCGACTTCTCTCAAAAAATCACGGCAGGTGTCATAGCTGTCTGCAAGGCAATAACGTGCGGCGGGGATCCCTGCAAGTCGATAACGTTCCTTCATGCGGGATTTGAGCTTGACGGGCGGCATGTCCTTCGGTCGAAAACCGCTTGTAATATTAAAATCTTCCCTGAGCCTGGCGTCCCGTTCCAGCCAGTATTCGTTATTGCTCTCCAGCCAGTCAGGCTTTCCGTATTTGAACGCAAAATAGGCAACGGCGCCGTATACTTCGTCATAATGTTCCAACGAAGAGACATAGTAATACTCATCAAGGATGCAGCGCAGTTGTTCGCTCAGACCGTCATAGGGACAGTCCCCCACCCCGAGGACACGCAAGCCGCGTTCACGCAGGGCAGCACAGAACCGCCAATAATTCTCCGGAAAATTCGGGGAGATAAAGATAAAATTTTTCATAGATCGCTCCTCAGGCATCTCACGCCTGATAAAAGCATTATAATCCTTTGAAAAAAGATTGTCAAATGCTGTGACAAGTTCTTCCATTCGACAAAATACGACTTACTTTATTGACAGTATATGAAAAAAGTTTTATAATAGAGAAAATACGTATGTATGTTCGGAGAAGAGTATGATAGAGATCAAAGAGGTCGCCACGCGCGCACAGCGCAAAGCTTTTGTGGAGTTCCCGCTTCAGTTATATAAAGGAAACAAGTGCTTTGTTCCGCCCCTCTATGCGGACGAAATGAAGCTTTTCAACAAAAACTATCACTATTACGACGACGCAGAAGCCGTCTATTATCTCGCCTATCGCGGAAAGCGTGTAGTCGGACGGATCTCGGGGATCCTGCAAAAGAAGAGCAACGAAAAATGGAACCAGAAACGCGTGCGCTTCACGCGCTTTGACTGCATTGACGATAAGGAAGTCGCCTCCGCACTCTTCGCCGCCGTGGAAAACTGGGCACGCGAAAAAGGAATGGAGGAGGTCGTCGGCCCGCTCGGATTTTCCGATCTGGAACGCGAAGGACTTTTGATCGAAGGTTTTGATGAGCTTTCTACCTTTGAGGAACAATATAACTATCCCTATTATCAGGGCCTGATCGAGGGCTTGGGCTACGAAAAGGAAGTCGATTGGCTGGAGCACAAACTCTATCTTCCAGAAAAACGAGATCCGCGCATCAAAGAGGTGCGGGAAAAACTTCTCGTACGCCATGACCTGCATCTGAGCACTGCAAAATCGTCCAAAGAATTCATCCGTCTTTACAAGGATGCGTTCTTTGAACTGCTCGACACAACGTATGCCGAGATCTACGGAACCGTCCCGTTCACCGATAAAATGAAACGTGAACTCATCAGAAGTTTCCGACAGATCATCGACGTGCGCTATGTCGCCATGGTCCTTGACAAGGACGAAAAGCCTGTCTGCTTCGGGCTTTGCTTCCCCTCCATCGCACATGCTGTACAAAAGTCGGGCGGAAGAATGACGCTCCCCACTATCCTGCGCATTCTTAAGTCTGTCAAAAAGCCCGAAATCATCGACCTCGGTCTCATCGGCGTTCTGCCCGCCTATCGCGGAGCAAGCCTCATTATGATCGACGAGATCATGCGCATGCTCTCGGAGGGAAGCGCACAACACTGCGAAACCAACCTGAACCTCGAAGAAAACTACCCCATCCTGCACCTGTGGAAAAATTTCAAAAGCGTTCAGCACAAGCGCAGAAGATGTTACGTCAAAAAAATCTGAATTATGCAATAAAAGGCAGAGCTTAAGCTCTGCCTTTTTTGATGTATATTTGTTCTGTCGTCGTCTTCGATCTGCCTTTGCCCTTGACCTGTCTTTGCCAAGTCTGAACCTTTTATTGGGGAAGACGCACCCTTAGGAAGAGCGCTCTTCCTGCGCTGTATCCGTTCCGTCATTTTCTCCGTGCTCCTCCTTCAATACAGTCTCCTGCCCGTCCCCATGCATACCCTCACACTCTCCTTTCCCGCAAGAGAGCAGTTTGCGATAGGTAAGATCGGTCAGAAAGGCACCGAGCGGCGCCGTGATCAGAATGGCAAGGACGGCGGCAGTCAGAATCGTCTGTCCGCTCGCCAGCCCCATCGCAAGCGGAAGCGCCCCGATCGCCGCCTGCACGGTTGCTTTCGGCATATATGCAATCATACAAAAAAGCCGATGCTCCGCGTGTGATCGCAGAGGTCATCAGCTTCAAAAGCAGTTCAAGACTCAGAGTTCTTCGGGAGCACCTCATTCCCTTGTCTGAAAGTATACGCCCCTTTCCTTACAATGTCAAGCAAAATTTCAGTGTTTCCTTTTTTCAAAATTTAAGCAAACAGAGAAACATTCTCTTGCCCGAGCGTATGCAAGGCACAACCATAACAAAAGAGCCGAACAAACGATGTGCGGCTCTTTTGTATATGGAATTTGACGGATAGGCTTAACCCTTGACTGCACCGACGGATACGCCGTTGATGAGGACCTTCTGGAAGAAGAAGAACAAAACGGCGCACGGAACGAGCATAACGGTTGCAGCTGCCATCTGCACATTTGCGGGAGGGATGCTGCCTGCATTGTTCACATAGCGGTAATATAGACCGAGTGAAAGGTTATACATGGCGGGCTCATTGATGTAGAGCAACGGCGTCATGAAATCATTCCAGCAACCGAGGAATGCCGTCAGCATGACATATCCCGCAATGGGAAGGCACATCGGCATGACAATGACCGCATAGATGACAAACTTGTTTGCGCCGTCAATCTTTGCCGCTTCGCAGATCGTATCGGGGATCCCGCGCATATACTGACGCATCAGGAAGATATTCAGAGCACCGCCGCCGAAGAACCCGGGAACGATGAGCGGCAGCCAGGAGTTCGTCCACCCCATGCCGTAATACATCTTATAGAGCGGAATCTGCATACAGATCGCGGGAAGCATGAGCGTTGCAAGCACGATGGAGAAAAACACCTCTCTTCCCTTAAACCGAAGTTTGGAGAAGCCATAAGCGCAGAGGCTGGAAGAGAATGTAATTCCCACCATGTTGATCACGCCGATGATAATGGTATTTTTCAGCCACCAGAAATACTCTGCATCAAGTGCGTCAATGTAGGGCTGAATCGTAAACGTCGTAGGAAAGAGCAAACCGAAGCGGATGTCCTGATCGGTCATGAAGGATTTCATGATCATTTCCAGAACAGGAAAGAGAAAGATGACCGCAAGCAGGACAAGTACGACATACTTGACGACCGTACGGATGATCTTTGCCGTTTTGATAGAATTTGTCATACATCCTCCCCGTAATAGACCCACTTGTTGAATTTGAACGTGAGGCCGGACAGGATCGCAATGATGAGGAACAAAATCCAGCTCAGCGCGCACGCCATGGAGAGGTCTGTGCTGTTATAGAAGTCATAGATCTGCACAACAATGAAGTCCAGGGCTTCCTTTCCGCTCGGCTCAATGTTAAGTGTGATCACGTTGGAGAATACCTGCAGTGAGTTGATGAGTCCCATGATCAGATTGTAGAAGATGATGGGCGTACACATGGGAATTGTGATCTTGACAAGCTTGACAAGCGCATTCGCACCTTCCAGGTCAGCTACTTCATAGAGCGACGTGGGAATGGACTTGATCTGAGCGATCCACAGAATCATACTGCTTCCGATCGTAAACAGCCCCATGACGATGAAAGTGAACATAGCGGTGTCACCACTGTCATAGAACGTGAACGAGGGAATTCCGCAGGCGTTCAGAATCATATTGAACGCACTCATGTCCGAACCGTTTGCGAGCATCGACCAGAGAATACCGCTGACGACCGTGGGAATCATGACAGGGAGATAGTACACAACGCGGAACCCCTTGATTCCCTTTACGTCCTTACTGAGAAGCAATGCCAGCCCGAAAGAAAGCACAAGCGTAAGCGGCAGCGAGATGACCGTGAATAAAAATGTGATGCCAAGCGATTTCCCGATCTCAGGCCAATATGCACCGAAAATCGCTGCGTAATTTTCAAAACCTACCCATTCTCCGATCCCCTGAACCGTCGTATATGTACGCGTAAAGCTATAGATCAGCGACGATATCATCGGAAACATGGTGAATACCAAAATTCCTATGACAACGGGAAGAATGAATGCAAACGAGCTGAACCAGGAAATGGCGGCTCTTGTCTTTTTTTGTGTTGTTGCTCTCATGGTACCCTCCCGCTACGCCCTCGGGGACACCCCCGAGGACATAACGATTGTTTGGTTTCAGTTCGCGGCGTTGATACGCGTCATCATGATGTTCTTGTACTCGTCCACCTTGCCAATAATTGCATAATCGGTAGGATTAAATTCCAGCGTCAGATCTGTGGGCCAGAACTGATCCTTCACAACATACGTCATGATGGCAAGGCAGTTATCGCTGATCGTCTTCTGTGCCGTTGCAGGGAAGGAGTAGATGTCGTTGACTGCCATGACCGTCTGCCCTTCAACACTCTGCACAAATGCCTCATGGTTGAGGTCGGAACTGCCGTACTCAAGCCACGTACCGCTGTCCTTCATGGACATCAGAGAAGGAACGCCCATGCCTGTTTCACCGATGGCATTCTGTCCGTCTACACTGACAATGTATTTGAGGAACAGCCAGCCGTAATCGGCATTGGTCATCTTCTCGTTGGTCCCGTCTTTGACAGCAGCGTACTCGGAGACGCGCTCCTCCGCCGCCTTGGTGATCGCATATCCCGTGCAGCCGACGCCGACGTAGTCATACGGGAAAGGCAGGAAATCAACCTCAAAGGTTGCATTGACGGCATTGATATCGCCCCAGGAAGGACGCGTCGTAAACCAGAATGCAGCCTGCGAATTGGGGAATGCCGCAACGCCTGTGCTCGAAAGCGACTGCTTGACATAACCCGTCTTTGCAAGATTCTCATAGAAAGAACGGTATGCCTTCATCGTATCGTCCGAATCAACGCTGAGCATATTTTCATAGTCGGGTTTTTCACCTGTGCCCGTTTTCGACAAGTCGATCATGCTGCCGCCATAGTGGCGCAGAATGGGCTCGTAGGCAGGATACCAGTTATAGCGCGCGTCCACGGCATAGGTATTCTTGATCAGGCCTGCAAGCTTCTCTTCCTGCGGAACCGCAGAAGGATTTGCCGCATTGGCATCCACCTTAGCCTTGACAGCAGCGCAGACTTCGTAGAAAGTTTCAAGGCTCCACGCATCTTTAAGCGCTTCAAAAGAGCCGTAACCTGCATACATCTGTCCGTTTTCGCCAGGGACATAGGAGAGCATCGTCTTGTTGACGAACGTGACTACCTTGTTATAGTCACGAGGCATGAACCAGATCCCCTCATCCGTGCTGTCGTAATGCGTCGTCTCGATGAGCTCGGGATAGATGTCATCAAAGGAGAACGTATCATCCGCTTCATCATAGGCGCGCAGATCCGCAAAGTGACCACGCGAGGAGTATGCCGCATGCTGGTCGCCGGGCGCAAAAACAACATCGGGGAACGTAGAGTTCTGAACGTAGTTGTTCATACCCGTTGCATAGTCACCGGGAATGGCGTCAAGCTGAACGACGACATCGGGATACTTCTCCTGGAAGCCGTTTTTATACTTCCTGAAAATTTCCTGTTCTGTCGTGCTGCCAAGAACTCCGACCTCAATGGTAACTTTTCCGGTCGTGTCCTCTGTCTCTTCCTGGAAAGGATTCGTGCAGGCAGCCAGACTGAAGCACATAGTTGCCGCCAATAAAATGCCAATAAACTTTTTCATGATATCACCGTTTTTCTATTATTTGACCTGCACTTTGCAAGCCTTGAAGGGTACGGTCACAGTGACCATATTCCCCTGTGTCACATAGTCCGTCGTGGCAACGCCATCGACATACACCTGCTGCCCCTCTGCCTTGGGAAGCGTTACAGAAATCTGCAAGCCCGTGGGGAAGCCCTTGACGTACGAGATCTGTACGAAATCCTTGCCTACGCTCAGGTCATAATTGACATCGTGATAGCGCAGGTTCTCCATCTTCCACCAGTTGAGCGAGGAAGGCAGGGACGGCGTGATGGACAGGACATTGTAATTGCTGCTGTCGATACCGAAGAATCCGTAAGGGATGGTCGCAAGAAGAAGTGCGGATTCAAGGAACTCTTCGTCAAGTCCGATACCGCCCGCCGTGCCTGCACCCTGCATGATGATTCCGCGCTGCGAGTAGTACTCACGGTAGAAGTTCTTGGGTGCGGTCTCGTCAATGTTTGCCTCATCGGCAACCGCCTTGACCTTTTCGTACCACGTCTGAATGCCCTTGAGTCGGTCGAATGCGTCATCCGCGCCATACGTTGACAGACGGCTCATCAGGTCGTAGTAGCTCAGATACATGATCGCGCCGCCGTCCTGAACCTGTCCGCCGAACTCATTCGTGCCGCCCCAGTTCCAGACATACTGGTTGTAGTTCTTCACCGTCGTGGAACGAGGTGCAAACTCAAAGTCATAGATACCGAGTGTACCTGTATCCGCGAAGGATCCGTCCTCGTTCAGGCGCGTTCCCTGATAGCCGGAAGCATAATTGCCTTCCTTGTCCTCAGGCGTATTCCCGGGCGCATTCTGCGCATCTTCTTCAATGATGCGCTTGCCGCTGACCCAATCCATGATCCGGGTTGCCTGTTCATCCGTGCAGACGCCCGCCGCAACAGCCTCAAGGTTGAACATGATGAAGCCGTAGTCGATTACAGCGCCGTTGGAATCGAAGCCTTCAATGAATCTGCCCTTATCTGCATCCCAGAAGCCCGTCTTGGCAGTTGTATCGACAGGCGCCTGAATGGCGGTGCGAATGGTCCCGAGAAGCTCGTTGAGGGATTCCGTCGTCTGATCGTAGGTGCAGCTCCCCTCTTCGCCCGAAGAATAATCTCCGTTGTAAACGGTGGGCATCTCTGCCTCGATCCCTGCCGCCTTCGCCATCTCCTCCAGATAGAGCATGGACTCGATCGCCTTGTAGTAGTAGATGTTGGTGTAGAATCCGTCGGGAGCGCAGGAAATGATATCCCAATAACCGTTGCCAATGCTGCTGCCGATCTCTTTATTCGTTGCGCCCTCATGTCCGACGAAGAAATCTCTCATCGAAATAAGTCCGTCGCTTCCGCCGCAGACATCGATGAGGAACTCTGCCGCCTTGCGGAAACGGACAAGGTTCTGCGCAAGGTACTCGTTATCGCCCGTGAACTCATAGTACATCTTTGCCGCACGCAGCAAAAGCGCATTGTTGTTGGTCTGACGGGTATCATACTGACCGCGGACATAGTTCATCTTGACGCCGCCGTTCACTTTTACGCCGTCCTTTGCCTTGACGGTGATGCGAATCTGTCTGATCGCGTCCTGCGAGCTGTCCGACGTACCCCAGTTGGGATTGAGATACATGGGAAGATAGAACTTCTTGTTGAAGGTTGCACCGATGTTGGTCGCATAGGTCGCAAAATCCTTATAACTGACCTGATACCATTCGTCGCTCCCGCCCTTCTTCCATTCCACAATGATATCGTCAAATCCGCTCGTTGCGCCGATATTGGTGAAATCGTTGAGACGGATATCGATCTCCAGGAAGGGCGAATGCTTGGGAACAAGATAGGTCGTCTGCGCGTCGGACGTGAATTCCACGGTCTCGATTCTCGAATTTTCAACGGAGATGAGTCCCGAGACAACGGAGGGCGTCACTAAGTTGCCGTTGAGACGGACTTCCCAGCCCTCAGCCATGTCGTTGTCGTCCCACTCCCAGCCCATGCTTTCGCCGCCTGAGAGCGAATAATCGGGGAAGGGCCAGCCCTGTCCGAAATAGGTCGCCGCCGAGAAATAGTTGGGCTGAAGCTCCTCTTTATTCGACCAGACATAGCCGTATTTATCTACAGGCACATTACTCGTCCAGTCCTTGATCATCGCATAACGGTCATCGGGAACGGAGGACTGCGAGTCAAAGTACATAAGACTCATTGCTTCCCATTCCTTGTTGAACATGACCGACGCGCCAAGGGAAAGACTGCCGATACGCATATCGTCATAGCGAAGATGACGATGCAGATAGTCGTTCAGAAAGTTATCAAGACCTTCATCGGAAGATGAAAATTTAAGCATCGTCGACGTTCCCTGCTCACGCTCATAAACATAGTCGTCACTGTTAAATGCAGTGCCCCCCTGGGGGGTGCAGCCAGCTGCGGCAAGCAGCATGACTGCAGAACAACAAATTCCTAATACTTTTTTCGTCTTCATAGATTATTTCCCTGCTTTCTTCTTTTTGGAGATGAGAATGACTGCAACCGCAACTGCCGCAAGCACAATGACTGCACCACCGACGCTCAATCCAACGATGAGCCCCGTATTATTGGTTGCGGGAGTTTCGGGCGTCTGGGCCGCCGTCACGTTGACCGTGAAGGTGAAGGAAACCGTCTTTCCGCTGCCGTCCGTCGTCTGCGCGACAAGAGAAACGGTATTTGCACCTACCTGAAGGGAATTGCCCTCGATCGTCCATTCGGGCGAGACGCCGTCCTTGAAAGCGATCGTGAACAGGTTCTTGTCAAGCTCAGTGACACCCGTAAGGTTGAGCGTGCCGCCCTCTTCAATCACGGTACCGTCGTAGGCAACTGCCTCAAATACGATCTCGGAAATGACCTCTTCTTCAAAGACTTCTACAAAACGTCCTTCGTCTTTGTTGTAGCTGAACGTATAGTCGCGGTCGGTCTTGCAGAGCGTAGGAACCGTGAAGCCCTCCTTGATCGTGATCGTCCAGTTGGGGTTGGGATCACTGATATTGATTGCATAAGGAGTAGGCTGACCGAAAGTGCCGTCATTGGTGTTGACAGAGTTTGCACGGAAGACGATCTGAATCTCATTCTTGTCGTAGTGAACCATGACAACGTTGATGGGACGATATGCAGGATCGGTTTCCGTATCCATAAGCTCTTCGATCGTCATGCCGTTGTACTCGATCTTTGTGAGGCAATCACGAATGAATCCGTAGCTTGCAAGATAATCGATGGTTGCCTGCGTGTAACCAAGATCAACGCCCGACAGCCATTCCGCACCCGCATTGATGTGATTGTACTGCGCAGTCGTGATTTCCTTATCAAAGTAGATCTTGAATGCGATGTTGCCGTCAGCGTCAACGGATACAGGATTGTTGATCGTCGTCACCGCAAGAGGCTGATACTCGACCTGCGAAAGATCAATGTCTTTGCACCATCCGCCGTATTCATATTTGTAAGCGATTCCCATTGCGATCGAACCGCCGCGAGGAAGCGTAAAGCCGTCTGCAACCGCCACACGAACCGTCTCAATGACATTGCCCTCCGCATCAACTACACCGCCCTGATCTGCAGGAATCTTTGCACTCACATAGATGGAAAGATATTTGTCATCACCAAAGACGATCTCCACAGCTTTCGTGATGGGATTTCCATCCTTATCTGTTGCCGCGAGAAGCCCTTCAATGCTCTTACCGTTGATGGTAATAAAGTTCTTGATCCAATCTTCACCCGTCAGATCGACGAACTTGTCATACGCGTCACCGCGCACGTTCTTGGTGAAAGTAAGCTGGAATCCGTATGCATCGCGCTGAGCATCGTAGTTGAACTGCTTCATCCCTGCGTAGTCGAGATCAATATCTTCATCTGCCTCATAGACATCCGTCACGGTGACGGTAAGCATAACTTTTCCATCCGTAGAGGTGCAATCGAAGATATAGTAGTGTGCAAGTTCTGCAACCTTCTGCGCATTGGGCGACGAAGGAATATCATTGTAAAGAGGCATTCCTTTGAGAAGAACAAACCGATCTCCTACCGTCCAGCTGCTCTGATTGAGCTCGATCTGAAGCGTGTTGGCTCCGTTGAACTGAAGAACACGCACACCGCCCGCCATCTGGGAAAGGAGCTGCCCATTGATCATGACATATTCCTTCAATTCAGCTGAATCCTGAATGGGGAAGCTGTCGATCGAAGTAAGTTCGGAAAGCTGTGCTGCAATATTGACAAACGCCTTTGCGGGATCCCCCTGCACGCCTGCCTCAATCTGCTGACCGTCTTCAAGCGAAAGTTCAAACTGATCCACCGCAACAGTGACCTTCCATGTGTCACCCGTCCATTCAAAGGACTGCTCTTCCTTCGTGATAAACCCCGAAGGGAACTCAATCCCGGGAAGAATAGTGACAACTGCACCTGCGCCAAGCTTATTGTCACCCGGCTCAACAACACCCGCTCTGCCGTCGATCCAAAGCGTGATAAAGTCCTCACCTTCAAAGTTTGCACGAACAGTCGCATAGATAGGCTGATTTTCTGCGTCCGTTCCGACTTGGATCTGACGAATCTCGGCAAGCGTTTTGCCGTTTACCTTGACAAAGGTATTGAACCATGCTTCACCGACAATGTCCGTGTTTGCTTCAATATCCCCGCGAACATTTTCAGCAAAGACGATCTGCATGCCATAGAGATTGTTCACTGCATCATAGTGTCCGAGCTGCATCCCCTGCACCGAAACAGGACGCGCTGCGCCTGCTTCTGTCTTGGTCAGAGTGAATCCCGATGCGCCGTAAGTGAGCGTATAGTTTGCATCGATGGCATAGGTATAATTGCTGCTGTCCTTGAATGTGAAGCCATAGGGAATGTAGATGGTATCCCCTTCCGTCCACGTCCAGTCACCTTCGTTTTTAAGAAGCTGAATAATCGTAGGAGTTGCCAGATTGAAATATCCGTTTTCACTCAGAGGGGCGCCATTCAGCGTAATTGCCGTAACGTTCTCCTGCGCCACGGCTGCAGCCGCATTGACAGCGTACGTTAAATTGAGATTCACAAAGTCCCCGTCAGTTCCGTTCCAGGAAAGACCAATCTGTGCTGCGAAAGTGCAAGAGCCATCCTCTGCTACAGAATTGACATAGAACCCGAAATCACGCTTCAGATCCCAAAGAGCCTTTCCGGTAGAATCATAGATGGTGAAGCCTTCAAGGAAAGTAATGGTATCACCGACTTTCCAGGCAAAGCCCGTCTCATTCCCCGCCGCGGGAAGAAGCCCAAGCGACTGAATTTTTCCAAGGCCGTCCACTTCCCCTTCTAAGACGTAGAGCATTGCGCCCGCTTCGGCAAGCGTCTTCCCGTTGACAAGCACATTGTTCACGGCCTTATCGGCTGTGATCTGATAACCTTCTGCGGGAATATTCTCCATTGTCTTATTCAGCATGAACCCTGCGTTCTGTGCAGATCCCATGCCCATGGGAATAAACTCAGCGCTCTCAAGCATGACAGGGTCTTCATTGGGTGCCATAGCACAGATACTTCTTGTTCCAAGCGGCTGGAACACAACATATGCTTTACCATCTTTAAAATCACTCTGCGTGAGAGAAAGTTGCTTGGCTCCCTGCCCAATAACCTTCGTGCCGTTGATCTCCATATAGGAAATGTCTTCATCAACACCGGTTCCGATATGGTACTTAATCGTTGTGTACTGACTGATATCCGTCGGCGTTCCTGCATCTACTCCCGTCATCCCGCTTGCCGAATATCCGCTTCCGAGCTGCATGCTGTTACTCTGCATAATAGCGGAAATTTTCACCTGCTGAGGACCAGGAGAATAAAGGTCTCCCCCTGCAAGAATTGCAGATGTATCATCAACAAGGTAAACGCCCAACCAATTATCTCCCGTTGAACGGAATGTAATATAGTTGTCTTTGGTTACATCTAAAGCAGTAGTGTTGTACGTCGTAACACCGCCTGCCGTCGTCGTAATGACGGACGCTCCCTCTTCATTTAAGGTGATAGCGTCCATATTGGCATTTTGGACCCATCCGTTTTCGTCGGCGGTGCCAACATCAAGCGCCGATGCCGATACTGTCGTCAGTCCGATAGAAGCCGCAAGCGATGCGGTCATCAGTCCTGTCAACACAAGCATGCATGTCTTTTTCATTGTTTCCTCCCTAATTTTCGTTCTGCGGCTCTGCCGCGAACGTGCTTTCCGTTAATTGTTTTTTCTTCCTGCCGAAGGCAGGAAGAAGGGGCATGCCCCTTTCAAATTTTTGATTTTTATTTCGTGCGCAGCTTCTAAACAGACTGCTTCAGACGCTGCTGCGTTCAACCAAGTGCGTATTTACCTTTCTTACGTCACGATCGCTCACCTCGTCGTCGAGAATGAGATCGACATAGGCGTAAGCTTCCGCTTTTTTGTCCACCGCAATGGTTGTAAGCGACGGCTGGAAGAACCCTGTAAAATCCAGATCGTCACATCCGATGACGGAAACATCCTGCGGAATCTTATATCCGAAGTCAAACAGCGCTTTCAATGCGCCAAGCGCCATCATATCTGTCATGCAAAAAAGAGAATCGAATTGTTTTTTGGACTCGATCAGCTGTTTGCAAAGTTCATATCCCACATGGTGTGCTTTGACAATGGGATAATTGCTGCACAGCAGCAATTCGGAATTGTATACAAGGCCGTATTGCTCGGCATTTTCACGGAAGAATCTGACACGTAAGTCATTCGGCGCCAGCCACGATTCGATCCCTGCGAGGAATGCCGGATGCGTTCTTCCCGCTTTTTTCAGGCACGCCATCGCTTCCTGCATTCCCTGCGTGTAGTCTACAATCACTTTGGGGCCCGTCGCTGTACAGTTGATCAGTCTGATTCCCTCTTCCAGGAAAATATCGTACCATGAGAAATCACAGGTGAACATTGCGAGATTGACCACCCCGCAAACACGATTGGATAAGAGATCATCCAGCACCTGCCTTACGTCCCTGTCCTTGACTGCAAACAAGGAAACAATACAATTCTTTTCCTTTGCACGCTCAACCATAGCCTCGGCAAGGTGCATATAGTACGGATTGAGCAGGTCCTCCACCAGTACGGCAATCACATTGCTCTTGCGCTTGCGAAGATTGGCAGCCAAATTGTTGCGCCGATAGTTGAGCGCCCTGACAGCCTCTTCCACTTTGGCGCGCGCATCCGCCGAAACATACCCCTTTCCGCTCAGCACCCTTCCGACTGTCGCCGTGGATACCCCTGCCCGTTCTGCTACATCCTGCTTCGTTACCATGCTTTCCTCCAATATGTCCTCGTGGACACATTCACGAAAAATAAATGAGCGGCTGAGGCTCATGCCCTTTTGCAAATAAGTCACAAAAAACTTCTACTAGGCACATTTATAGTATCACAGGATATCATCTTTGTCAATGCTTCCGAAAAAATTTTCACACTATTTTTTGGAGGGACGCAGATCGAATAATGCTTTGCGTCCCATTCCGTTTGCAATCAACATTTCAATGGCCGCGTATAAGCTCCACAGCGGAGAGTCCGAAAGGAATAAGATGACGTTCTGCAGTGAAGTGCTCATTCTCCCCCGCCTGCGTCCATCCGCCGCGCAATGTGAAGTGATCGGGCGAAACTCCGTATTCCTCCTTCCATGCACTGTGAAAGGGTCCAAAACGGTTGCGCATGGTAGACGCACATACAATTTCGCATGTATGCTCGCCTTCGGGAAGCAGAAACTCTACCGCATCGCCAAGTAAAACTGTCTGCGTCTGTCCGCCGATCGTGCATTCGCACATGGAGAAATCTCCGACCGGACGCAGTTGCATTCGTCCGCCGCCTGTGAAACTCACACGATAACGCACCTTTCCGCAGAAGTTTTCATACCCCATGCGGGTGAGATCCCCTGCGCTCTTTTCTTTGGACGCTACAATACAAAATTCGTGCGTATCGAATTCGCCCTCAAGATATACGGGCTCCAGACAGGTATGATAGCTGATGCAGTTGCGCAGGCTTTCGGGTGTATCTCCGAAGAGCACCTTGCAAAGCGTTTCCGGCTTTTGAAGTCGTGTCTCGTAGGTGAAAATATTTTTGCCGCACTCTATCTGCACATCCGCAGTCAGGAAATTACAGTCAAGCGCGTTTTCTGTAAACAAAATTTCTTTTCCGTTAAAGCGCACCGCGTCTGCAGGCTGACGTTCCGCCGTGAGCCGAGCCGCACATGCGACCTCGCTCTCAAAGGTAAACTGAACACAGAGCTTTCCGCAATATCTGCGCTTCACGAGGCGCTCAAACAAACCATAGACATATCCTGAGAGCCGTTCCCCATCCTCAAGCGTCACCGTCGCATTCTCCAGTGTAAGGCAGTTATTGTCGGAGCCGCAGAACACAGGAACAAGCGCCTCGCGCGACGTCTCTTCAAATTGCGTTATCAAAGATTCTCCCGCTTGAGTCAAAAGGAGTGAGCTTTCAGGCGGGACAATATATGACTCCTTCGCTGCGTACTCCGTACCGTTGACAAGATCGACCGCAGAAAAAGCGTCATTGAGCTGCAAGAGACGGGGTTCTTTTGCGTCATTCACCGCAAAGATCAGACGTTTTCCGTCCTGCATCGTGCGAACGGTATAGGCAACATCCGCTTTAACAATACATGCAGGGCGCGGCAATTCGCAGTCACAGACAAGATCGGAAAGATCTGCGCGCTCCCCTTCCACGTATGCGGGTGCCGTGCCCATGGTCTTCAGCTTTCCGCCCGAAGCAAGGAATTTACGCAAAAACGCAACAGTATTCGCCTTGAGTTCCCTGCAGTTTGCAAGGACGATCGTACCATAATCACGCTTTCCGACGCGCAATCTTCCGTCCTTTGCCTCGCCGAGAACAGAGAGGACTTTTTCATTGACAAGATGATAAGCAATGCCTTGTTTTTGCAGAGTCTGTGCAATTTCGGCATACCCGCCATCCACCTCGGCAATTGTCTGCTGTTCGTCCAAGCGGACATAGTCAAGATAGACACTCTCCATGGGCGAGATGACAGCAACGGCAGCCTCCTCAAAAGAAGTCCCAAGCAAATAACCGAGCTTTGCAAAATAATCATTGAATGCAGGATAACCCTTGATCCATGGCAGCGCCCTGCCAAACGAAACGGGATGATCGATTTTTCCCTGCCCTGCAAGCGAATAATTATAGAGATGCTGGCACATCGTATTGACGCCGCGGACATATTGCTTTTCCGCAATCAGGCGAAGCTGACGGGGCGTAATGCCGTAGCCCGTACAACCGAACGTCTCCGTCAAAATCTGTTGTCTTCCTGTCTGCGCAGCAACGGATGCCACGTTCTTTGCCGAAATCACAGGATCGGAAAGCCGTGCCAGATTGTCAATGGCGGGAACGTGTTCATACAGATAACTCGTCGCACAGTCCGCTCCGCCCCACATCTGCGCAAAAAAGGCATTCTCCTCAATGCTGTGCCCGGTTAACATGCAACCGTGCGCATTGCACCAATCATAGACTATGCGATAAAAGTTCTCACAATACAGCCGATTAAGAAAATTATAATATCTGATACGGAACGGATAACCGCGTTCATTTTTCAAAAAGAGCCACAAAAGTCCCTCTTTGAGATCCTCGCCGTACTCTGCGCGGTATTCTTCCTCTGCAATACGCGTGATTGGTGTTGCATAACGGTAATACTGCGGTTCATCCGTGAAAAGCCCAAGCAGTTCTTTGCCAAAACTTGCGGCAAAACGCGCATAATACTGTTCATGCGTAAGCGCAAGAAACTGCCGTGTGACGTCAGGATTCAGAATATCGACATAGGCATCTGAGGTACGCAGATAAATTGTATGATACTGCGCAGCTTGTTCACCCTTCTTCAAGAGACGGGGAATCCCGTTCTCTACCGTATAGACCGCATAGGCCGCGGGATCATAGGTATCACGTAATTCATATTCCAGATAGCAGGCGCGATTACGTTCATCGGCAAGCAATTTTCCGCCCGCAAACCCGCTCGGCCAACCGAATTCGTCATACAGCCAGACGTGCATTCCCTGCGCCCGCGCCTCTTCCAGACAAATCCCAACATAGCGGAACCAGTCTTCCGAGAGATATTCCGTTTCCAGACCTGCACGCGCATGAAAAACAAATCCGCCCAATCCGAAAGACTTCATTTCTTTGATCTGACGGCGGAGCTCGTTTTCATTGAGCGCGGAGTTGATGCTCCAGAATACCACGGGACGATAATCATCAATCTTTGCACCCGAAATGCGCTGAAAGATGTTTTCCTGTGACTTTTTCGTCATTTCCGCACCTCGTCAGCCGACAATCTCCACGCCTTCGGGCGCCTTGACATCTGTATGTACCTTTCCGTCTTGTGCACGGCATTCGATGTGCAGAATCCCCTGCGGAGTCGGAATATCCGCGCGGATAAAAGACAGTCCCCCGAGACGGGGAGCAACGCGCACCTTACGATAGCCCGCTTCCAACGGAGTTACACCAAGGATCCGCCCGATAAGGAAGGGAATGACCCCCGCCGACCAGCCATGACACAGGCTGTGACGATATCCTTCGTAACAGAACCTGCCGTAATCGCCATGGACGTCGATCTCTCCAGCCTGCGGAATCCGATCGATCGGACACACGTTCCCCTTTTCCCAATCGATGTCAAAGTCTTCCCAGAACGTTGTCGCTCCGAGACGAAGCATGCCGCCGTAGTATTCCTTGAGCGAAGAGAGCGCATATGTCTCATCTGCCAGGTCACTTTGTGCCGAGAGCAGGAAATAGCTCATGAATGTCGAAAATCCGCGCGCTCCATCCTTTGTGAGGAGCATCTTTTCTGCTTCGCTAAGCGGAGTTCCCGAAAGATACTTGAGCGCCACAATTTGCTTTTTCTCAATGACGAACACATCTTTTTGGGACAGTTTTGCAAGAATCTTCTCGGACAGCGTACCGTCCATCCCATAGAGAGATTCAAGAACGCGGGCACTCTTTGCACAAAGCTTGGCAAGGCAACGCACGCCCTCTGCTTCGTCCGCATGACCGTGCGTCGGCCAGTCAACAAAATTCCCGCCAAAATCAAAGTCACCGTTTTCCGCAATACATCCGTCAATCTGATGGAGCAGCCCGCAGAAATAGTCCTTCTGCGCAAGAACGTAGGCAAGATTTCCCGTTCGACGGTAATACTCCTCCACGATCATAATCCACCACATGCTGTACATCGGATAATTGTTCATCCAACGCGGAAGAGGCGTCTCATTTTTCACAAAATCAAGGCTGTCTGCGACACAGCCATCGTCATCGCAAACAGACAACAGCGCAGTCACTTCCGGATAAAGATCTCCCACCCAGACAAGACGGTCGCGTTTGATTCCATCCCAAATATATTTTTGTGCGCACAGCTGCACCGTACGCGCAGCAGTATCATAAATACGGTTGATGAGTTCGTCTGAACAGACGAAACTCCCCGCCTGCGGACGCGAACTGTGTACAAAAACAGCGTTGATCGCCTTCAGCCGAAGTTCTGCGCTCTCATCTAACAGTTCAATGTTGGCAAAACGGAACCCGCTCGACAAAATCTCTGAGTCCGAAAGCATGGGAAGCGGCAACGTGACATCACGCAGCGCATGATCGTTGGTACTGCCCTTCTTTCCTACATCAGAGAGGCACTCTCCCACCGATTCCCCGAGACGAATCCGAACCAAGGCGCCGTTCGTTCCGTAGCCTGTCACGATGCGAAGCCCGCCCTGCAACTCTCTACCGAAATCAAGGATGACTCCGCTCCTGCCATGCATAAAGACAAATTCTGACTCATTCAGACCAATTTGTTCCGCCTTATGTTCAGTCAAAAAACCGACATTATCCACCTTGCCCTCAACGCGGACAATGCATTTGGGTATAATGAGTTTCCGCACCGAAGCTACGGAATCCGAAGACGTCTTCATGCTTCCTCCTACAGGCAAATCCGCCTGCATTTTATTCGGGCAACGCTGGCACAATATCTGCACAGACCTTTCTCGCCCTGTTTATTTTGAAAATAATTTACAAAAATTAGAATGTGTCCTCGTGGACATATTTATATTATCACACGTGTATTCCTTTGTCAATGGTTATCGGAAAAGTTTTACAAATTTTTTTCAGCACTTTTTATTACTGCCACATCCGAAAGCTTTATCAAAACCCTTTCCAAAAGAGCCTCTTGTTTTTCTGACAAATACTTTCTATCCAGACGAAACCCTTTGGCAATATGAATCCCTCCTCCATTTCCCCGCGCGGTATAGATTGGATACTCCAGCGAAAGACGCAGAACGTCATGTTCAATTGTACTTTTGTAAACACCAAACTCAAACGCAAGATTTTCTCTTGTTTCATGTCGTCGTTGACACAAAATTTTTATTATTGCTTTTCGGCGTTCCCTTGCCGTCACTGCCTTACCACCTTTTGTATGTGATTTTATAGCGTAAGCTCGAAAGAAATTTTTCAAGGTTATGAAAATTTTTTTGAAAAAATAAAAAAATCCCGACAGCGCGATACGCTATCGGGTAAAAAACAAAAAGGTTGAACATAGCTATTCGATCTACACAAAGTAGACGTATTGTACTGCTCAGATTATATCTCTATTTGGACTGTATGAACATAATATAACTCTTATGGCATTCCTTCCTTTCGCCATGCTATCTTTCTTCCATTTTTAATTCGACTTTAAATTCAATTTTGGACTGCTTATCAATTTTCGCATAGGAAAAGCGCTCGTCAAGTTCGGAAGTACAGGGTTCCAAGCCCAAGGTGTAGTCGCCCGATGCCATACTTTTCTATTCTACAAAATGCGGTAGAGTATCGCCGCTCCAAGATAGCGTAAATTTCTTGTTGATTGCCGCAATATCCACATACGTTTGCCCGCCCTCGCGGATAAAGCCGTATTCCTTAGAGAGATATTCGAGAATATTTCCGTCATCGGAGAACAGTTGGCATTTACACGCCGTCGTTCCGACGTCAAAGCTTATAAATAATTCATTATCTCACCTGTCTTTGGTACCGCGTCCCATTACCCTTCTATCAGAAACGCTCCTGCCGAGCATTCCCGCATAGAAACGGAAAGCGAGTCTTTCCGAACGCAATAATGTTCCGTTGTGTACGCTTGTACCAGCTTTCCCTGAACGGGCACAACAATTTCCCGTTCGCCCAACAAATTGTGAACAAGCACGAGCTTTTTGTTTTGATAGCTCTTCACATAAATTTGACACCCGAACGGTTTTCGGTAAAACTCAACCATATTGTCAATAAGTTCGATATCGCCGTCGCGTACAATATCCTTTACAGAGTCATAAAATTCAAGTCCCTTTATAAGTAGCGATTTCTTTTCTGCCGACATATTCTGGACATCGCCCGAAAGACAAATTCTTCCGAAGAATGAGGCGCAAAGCGAATAGACAGTACGCTTGTCATCGTCCGTATCCCGCAAAACAACCCAAATTTGTGATTGTTGAGCAGGAACAATGCGCGAAACATTCGCCGCCACAAGCGGAATTTCCAGACATTCGTGTGCGTCCGAAAAGGAACACATGCTTACTTTACTCATTCTATACGGTTCGATTCTGCTTCCCCCCGAAGCGCAATTTTCGAGAATCAAATCTGGTATCGCTTTTTTGAGTTTATCCAAAAACGCAACGCTTGCCTCGGCTGCCTGTCTTCCGCCCTCCCCCAAACTTTCCGCACCGTCGCAATACGAAAACGCGTCATTGTAGTCTATTTTCAGATATTCAAACCCGTTTTCCTTTAACGGCTTTATTACTTTTTCCTGAAGATAGCTTTGCACTTCTTCCTTTCTTAAATCGAGAAAACGGCGTTTCGTCGTCGTGATTGCTTTCCCTCCGCGTGTTAAATGAAATTCCTCATTATGATAAATCTCACTGTCTTTGCCCGTCATTTCGTACTCATACCAAATTCCCGCTTTCATGCCGGCGGTATTGATTTTTTTCACGACAGCCTTCAAACCGTGCGGAAATATACTATTATTTTCGTTCCAATCGCCGACGGCAAACCCCCACCCCTTATCGAGAGGCTTATACCAACCCGCGTCGATGACAAAATAATCAATTGGAAACTCCTTTATCGCCTGTAAAATATCTAAAATTTTTTGCTCGTCGTGATTCGCCCAAGTCGTGCAATACTCGTTAAATAATACGGGCATATTTTTTTCGCATTCGGGCAATTCCAAACAGGCTTGTGCACGATGCAGTAGCGCGTTGCATGCTGCATTCAAATTCTTTTTTACCGTAAAATACACTTTATGCGTGATAAACTTTCCGCCTGCGGGAATAATTTTGCGCCAATGGGCAAACTCGAAATCACCAAGCCCGCTTGCAAGCGTAACGCTTTCCTTTTCGCCGAAGAGATCAAACTGCCACGAATAGGGTGCTTCCTGCGTGACCGTCCAACATATTTCCGCCTCGCCATCCTCGACTGCCGCAAAAGGATAATATCCTCGATTGGACATACTGCCTATCTGCCCCCACCTTTCACACTTTACACCGTGGTGCGCCCAACTCGCCTCCAATCCAAGAACCGAAAAAGGCAAAGATTGCAAGCGACATTCGCGCGACCAAGCACTCGTTAAACGGTGCAGGGTAAGCTTTGCGGGATTATTTTCTCCCCCATGTGCACACAGCCCGCTTAAAGCGAACGACGACAGTTTTTCCAATGTACGCGCTTCCTCAGAGCAGTTTTTGTATTCGATCCAAACTCCGAACGTCTGCGACTGCGGATAGTATTCGAGATGGTGAATATAGACATTCCCTTCCCCGTCCGATAGCCGCGTTTCAATACCAGAAGCGCTCTCTGTCTGCGCTTCTATCCGCATGATAGACGAGGTTCGTCCGCACATGGTAACGCCGTCCGTATAATCAAAAATTGTTTCGTCGCCTGTAATACTCGCCTGAACAAGGCTTTCTGCACAGAGCAGTTTCGTATCTATTTCCATATCTTTCGGATATGCCATAAGTCCTACGACCGACGACCCTTCGCGCCCCTCGACAGGTGATTCCGTATAATAAATTGCCGTGTCGCCGAAAATATATTTTTTATTTGAAAATGTTTCAGACATCATTTTTTTCCCGATTGTTACGGTTTATTCCGTAAGCCTTGCTTTAGCTGTTTGAGGTATGTTTGAGTTTTTAATTGTTTCAAAAAATTCCTTTGTCGATTGGCAACGGCAAAGCGCTTTGTAGAACTGCTCCTTGTTCCCGTTTTGCATCTCATCAAGCGTAAGAATTACTTTTGCCCGTGATTTCAGCCGTTCCAATTCGGACTGTTCTCTGTACTCAACTACGATCTTATATTCTTTGCGTGAATCAAACGCAAACGAGACCGATGCGCAGTTTTCATATTGTTCATTCGTTTCGAGCGGCGTACCGTTGCTAAGCAACGTTACATTGCCTTCTGCGATATCTCGGAACAACACGGTAATAACACGATTTGCGGGCAATACGGAAGAATCGCCTTTTGTAACAATTTCCAAAACTTGCTTCCCTTTCGTATGCGTCATCTTGAAAACCGTAACGCAACTTCTTTCTTCCGAATCTTCATATAGGGAAAATTCGCCGTCGCCCTCATACGCCCAAACTTCCAAATTTGTAGGATTATCGCACGTATTTCCTTGATCCGCTGATAACGGCAAAATCGCGCCCGACTTTGCAAGCACGGGAATGCTGTCGAGCGTGCGTAAAAGCGTCTTTTCTTCGCCGTTGTCCCTTACTTCGTATCGGTCGCCCGTAAAAATATCCGTCCACGTTCCTTGCGGCAACCAAACTTTTACACGGGCATATTTATCCGCTTCTGCTTTCTGCGTAACGGGCGCAACCAAAAGTTCGCTTCCGAAATAATATTCGTTCTTGTATTCGTATGCTTGCGGCGTATCGTTTTTGTAATAGAGCGGCTCAATAAGTGCAATGCCCTCTTTATGCGTACGATAAGCGCAAGAAAACAAATACGGGATCATCTTATGACGGAAACGCAGAAATTCCTCTACAATCAAGCCCGTGCCGTTCAGATAGGCATAAGGCTCTTTCGTCACCGTTTCGTCCGCCGTGCAGTGCAGGCGGTTGATCGGACTGAATACACCGAACTGAACATGACGCACGAACAACTCGTCATCCTTTTCTCCCATCATGTGTCCGCCGATATCGTGGCTCCACCAAGTATAGCCGATATTGCTCGCCGTAAGCGTGAAATAAGGCAAATAAGCAAGCGTATCCCACGAGATATAGGTATCGCCCGAAAAGCCGAGCGGATAGCGGTGCGAACCGATTCCCGCATAACGCGATAAAATAATCGGTCGCGCATGATTGCTCTTTGCATCGTAATAGTGATAGTGATTCAACGCCCAAAGCGGATCTAATCCCTCCGTATCAGACTTTTCGCCTTGCTGCCAATCGATCCACCAAAAATCCACGCCGTCCCGCTCATACGGCTTTAACAGCACCGAGAAATAGGCATTGATATATTTATCGTCGTCTAACCTAAACGGAACATAATGCTTGCTTGCGGGGTCTATCCCGACCGCTTGCGCCATTTTACCGTACTGCGTTTCCCAAAAACGCACGCCGTCCGCAGGATGCAAATTCAACGTTACCTTAAAACCGCGCTCCTTTAATTGCCGCAAAAACTTTTTGTAATCGGGAAACAGCCGCTCGTTCCAACTGTATCCCGTCCAACCGTAATTCCAGCCGGCAACGATGTCTCCGACGTATTCCTTGCCCGTTAAGTTATTTTCCGTAATATGATATTTTTCGTCTATCTCCTTCGTATCGGAATAGTGCCAATCCATATCGATCGTCGCCACGGTAAACGGCACGTTGCGCCGCTTAAACTCATTCATCACGCGCAGATATTCTTTATCCGTATAGACATGAAACCTGCTCCACCAATTTCCGAGCGCATAGCGCGGCAGCATGGGAACATTGCCCGTAATCAGATAGAGCGCGCGAACCGCCGCCCGATAATCCTTTCCGTAAGCAAAAACATATTCGTCGCTTCCTTCTCCCTTTTCGGGCAGAACTTTCCCGTCCGCGCCGAGCGACAACGACTGTGCGTCGTCGATTACGGCAATACCGCTTTGCGAACAGACGCCGTTTTCAAGCGTAACCGTATATTTCGCGATCCCATCCATGCCGCAAAACACGTTTCCGTTACAGCCGTCGAGCGTGCGGTAAGTTCCGAGCAAATTGCCCTCGTTGCAAATTACTTTTTCTTCACCGTCTACGATAACTCGGCAATCCTCGCGCTGTTCGTATAATAGCAAACTACAATACGGCGTTTGAATTTCCAAACTTTTTTCCGTTTCTTTTACCGTAAAATCCTGCGGCGGCATATTCCGAAACCAAACCATCTGCGTCGCTTTATCGCGGAATTTTTTGTTTCTGCTTTTCTCGATGCGAAACAGCCGATCCTGCAACACGGTTACACGATAATCTTTCCATAAAACGATGTTGACGGGGTCTGCAAGCGGCGAAATGCTTGCTATCAAATGTTGATCTAACATGATTATCTCCTGCGGATATTTTATTTTAACGGATACACGTACATCCTCTCATAAGGCGTTTGATTGGGCTGATGGAACGTAATACAGCTTTTTTCGTTCAAATCCGTAAAGCGCATACAATGTCCCCCGTCCTCGTCAAAGACAACGCTGTCAAACATATAATCTCCAAGCGCACCGTTCGCACTTGTGCTCTTGATTATCATATATCCGTTTTTGCCGATTGTAGACCAAAGCAAGATGATTTTGCTGTTCTCTTCATACAGCCAAGGTCCTTCGGCAATATATCCCTGCACCCCGTCGTCCCTTATGAGCCTGATTGCGCAATCGCTGTATTTTCCGCTGATGATCTTCTTCGGCTTTCCGACCATCTCCGTTAAATCCTCTTTCAACTCTGCCATAAACAAACTTCCGTCGCCGTCGCCCGTAATCGTTGAAGTCCAATTGTTAGAAAAACATAAATAGGGTTTATTTTGATACACGAACAGCGTTCCGTCCAGACATTCCCAACCCTTGGGCGTGATATACTCGCCCGTAAGCATTTTGAAATCATGCTCTAAACTGTCGGAAACAAGAATAAAACATCCTCTGTCAACATCCTCGCGGTATGCCGAAACAATTAAATAATACTTCCCGCGATATTTGTGAAGTTCAGGCGCCCAAATATTCGTATAAGAATCCAAACAGCCGTCCGTCACCAAACTGCGCTCTTTTTTGAAGTTTTCCAGATCGCAGGAGGAATATAACGTTAAATCGCTCCCCGCACCCCACGGATCATCCGTCGTCGTTCCTAAAAGATAATATTTTCCGTTTTCCACGAACACAAACGGATCGCGGATATGAATTTCATTTCTTTTAATCATAACGTTTCTCTTCTCTCCTCAGATTCAATCCGTTTCTTTAAAAACAAATAGGTTCCTGCCGTCCAGCCGAGCATTTCGGGCGTGCCGTATTCCGATACTGCGTCGATCCCGCCCGTAAGTCCGTTGTATTTTTCAAATAGTTTCCCCGTCTGAGAAAAATTCGTTTCAATCAGTTTTACGTATTTTTGCGCAACCCGTCTGCTGTCCGCTTTGAAGGCGTAACGGTTGAGCGCGTCGCAGGCAGTGCAATGGTACGGCGCCCACACGTTGGGATATGCCCACTGAAACTTTTCTTCCGTCTTTTCCGTGGCAAATAAACCGAATTCTCCCTCCAATATCTCCGACAATCTGCATAAGCCCCCTGCCCGATCTTTGTGCGCCAAACCGACAAAATAGGGCTGAAAACTTGCCGCGCTTACGACAGGCGATAATTTCCCCGTTACAAAATTATAGTCCTTATACACGCCCGCCGAACTATCCCACAGCAATTTGTTTATCTTATCGGCGCGCGTTTGCGCGGCAGAACGCCACTTCGACCCGTCCCCCTCTCCGAGCAAAGCCTCGTATCGTGCGAACGCTTCCTCGTAAAAATACAAGTTAGAATTGAGATCAATTGGGTTGAACTCCGTACATGCCCCTTGAAAACGCGGTGTAAAGTCCCATCCCGATTCCGCTTCCGCATAGTAATTCCTTCCCGCGTACGCTGCATTACGCGAGCGGTCGACGGCGATTCTTGTTCCGACGTAATCGTTAAAAAACGCCGCGCAGCTCTCCGCCGATTCTTCCGTATCGTAATGATTGAGCCCGTTTTCCGAAACCCGCTTCGTCATCCAGAAACCGTATTCTTTTTTCAGCGTCGGAAACGCCGATTTCAAAAAAGATAAATCGTTTGTAATGCGGTATATTTCGTCCGCCATCAACGCCAAATAGGGCGGCTGACTGCGTTTGAGAAAATAGGTGCGGCTGCCGTTGGGCATATAACCGAACCGCTCCACAAGATACAATATATTGCGCACGTTATTTTTTGCCTGTTCGATATTGCCAAGCGCAATCAGCGCTTTATTTGTAAAATAAGTATCCCAATAGAACAACTCGTTAAAATAGCTTTCCGCGCAGGGCACGGTATAGGGATACGGTAAACCGATAAGAGTATCCTCGTCGCGAACTTTTTTCCTCAGCGTTTCGGGAAATCGTTTTGCTATATAATCTTTTACTGTCATAATTTCTCCTCGCCAATAGTATTACACCGCCTTTCCGTTTGAACGGAAAGGCGGTGCTTTTCACTGCTTTACGCGTTCGGCAACGTATAACCGCTTACGTCGGAAGAATAACTCCACTCGGCATAAGTTACTTCATATTCCGCATAGACGCCGACCTGTACGTTCTCCGTTCCGATATGATTGTCGATATCGGTTGCGTCCTGACCCGTGAGCGACAACACCAGCGTACCGTTGATAAACACGTAATAGCCGTTATCTTTATGTACGACTGCCAGCGTTACGTTATGCTTCAATACGTCCTGATTATTTTTCACCCAATCGTTGTTGTCGGAATTATAAGTCTTGCTAAACCCGCCGTTATTATTTCCGCGCACACGCAGGAAATACGAACCGTTGTAAACGATTTCAAATTTCACGTTATTTGCGTCGTCCGCATTCGTGCTGTACAGCGCCAATCCGGCGACAGTCTCGACAGTCGGGTCGTCGCGTACGATATTGCAATCCGCTTTCACAACGTAATCTGCCGTTTTTGCAAACGTGCCGCCGTCGAAAACGCCCGCCCAATAGTCGTGATTCGGAATATGATATACGCCTTTTCCGTCTTCATACGTATTTTCCGTAATCATATTGTACGTCCAACCGCCCCATTGATTGATAAAGGCATAGTGGTTAATCTTGGGCTGATCGATATTCAAGACAATGTTTGAAACGGCTGCGTTCTCGACCGTGATCTTCTCTCCCTTCGACATCTTAGCGTCGGTTTTTGCGCTTACATAGTAAACGCCGTTGGGTAGACTGACGCTGAACGACGTTCCTTTCCCTGTAAATACGCTATCCCCTGCTTCGTTTACCATGACGATCGTACTGTTTTCGTCGCCGCCCGTCACCGTGCCGCTGACGGAGAAGCTCACGGCGTACGTTACCGTATGATTTCCCGTTACCGTGAAAGTCGCCGTTGCCTTGCCGTCTGCAATATTGGTTTCCACCGCCTTTCCGTCCACGAGAATGCTCACGTTCTGTCCTGCGGCAACGCTCATCGAAACGGTGACCTTATCGCCAAGCAATACCGCGCCGTCCGTTACGGCCGTGCCGTTTACCGCAATTTCCATACCTGTTGCAATCACCGTTTTGCCACCGATGAACGACGAAGCATCGTCTCTTTCCGCGGAATAACTCCAATCGGTATAAGTGATATTGCGTTCGCAGAACAGACCCACCTTTCCGCTCGCCGCATCGTAGCCGCTTTCGCTAAACAGCAGCACATCTCCCGCGAAGAAGTAATACGTGCCGTGATTGTATACGAGCGCGATCTCCGCCGAACCGTTTGCAAACGGACTTGTTTCGATTCTGCCGCGGTCGGTATTTGCGCCTGCCGTATTCCAGCTCACGCTGTCGTAGCACTGCCAATCGCTTTCGGGACGCCAGCGAATCGAAAACCGTACGAAACCGCCTGCCGTCTGCACCGCAAAGCCTGCGGAAGGCCACTGCCCCGTAAATTCGTTGAGCGTTGCTTTCAGCACGAACGTTTCGCCCACCGTGATACCATCGAAATAACTACCGTTGTTATAGCTGACTTCACTATATACCTTGTAACAACCGCTCGCCGCATCGTAGGCGATTGCAGGCCAATCGTTCTTAATCGTCTCGGTCAATTTCAGTTTATCGAGCACTACGGTGATATCCGGCACGCCGCCGTTTTCTACCGTGAATTTCACGCCGCCCGACACTTTATCCGATCCCTGTGCCGTAACAACGTAATTGCCGTTTGCAAGCGTCGTTTCAAACGAAGCGCCCGTGCCCGTATAAACGATCTGTCCGTTTTCGGTAGCAATCGTAATCACGGTGTTTTCGTCGCCGCCCGTCACCGTGCCGCTGACGGAGAAGCTCACGGCGTACGTTACCGTATGATTTCCCGTTACCGTGAAAGTCGCCGTTGCCTTGCCGTCTGCAATATTGGTTTCCACCGCCTTTCCGTCCACGAGAATGCTCACGTTCTGTCCTGCGGCAACGCTCTTCAAAACCGTAACGCTGTCGCCGAGCAACACTTTGTTGTCCGTTGCGGCGACGCCGTTTATCTGCACTTCAAAATCGGTTGCCGTAAGCGTTTTTCCGATATAACCGTACATTTCGTCGTAATCGGTCGCGAACGACCAATCGGCAAACGTAACGTTATGTTCGCAATAGAAGCCCGCCGAGATATTGCCGTCGCCCAATGCGCGCGTAACCTTGCTTGCGTCATCGCCCGTTACGGCAAGCACCAACTCGTCGCCTATAAACAAGAAATATTCGGAACGATTGCTTACAAGCGTCAATCTTACGTCGCCCTGCAATTTGGCTTGATTGTCTTTCAGCCATGCATTATTATCTGTATTATGGATAATTTGGAACGTAGTTTTATTGTCGCTGCCGCTTGCCAGATCTCTCACTCTGAGCCAATACACATTTTTATCGGTGTTGCGTAAAATTTCGAACTTCACGTTTTGCGTTGCGGGAGTTGCACCCATAAGCAGGATGCCCGCCGACGGCCACGCGCTTTCCGAAAGAATGTTTACAGTGGCGGAAACAGCCCATGCCGATCCCTTTTGTGCCGATGCGTTTGCAATTTTACCCGTATAGAACGTACCCTGTACGCCGAAATATTTTCCCGTAGCGGGATCGTACGTTAACGCGCCCGTATCAACGCCCCAACCGTTGGGAATGCCCTGCGGAAGCAATTTGGGCAACTGCATTTCAACATTCAAGTCGTCTTTCGCCGCGCCGTTTACCGTGAACTTTACGCCGCCCGACACTTTATCCGATCCCTGTGCCGTAACAACGTAATTGCCGTTTGCAAGCGTCGTTTCAAACGAAGCGCCCGTGCCCGTATAAACGATCTGTCCGTTTTCGGTAGCAATCGTAATCACGGTGTTTTCGTCGCCGCCCGTAACGGTACCGGACGTTTGGTAAGCAACGACATACGTTACCGCGTTGTTTCCCGTTACCGTAAAGGTAGCCGTCGCCTTGCCGTTTTCGTTCTTGGTTTCGACTGCGTTTCCGTCGACGAGAATATTGTAATGCTGTCCTGCGGGCACGTCGATCGTAACGTCGACCTTGTCGCCGAGAAGCACTTCGCCGTTCGTGATGGGTTTTCCGTCCACCGTCGCCGTCATGCCGTCCGCAAACGTCACGGTGCGCCCGATCAGAGCTTTGATTACCGCCGCATCGAACGAATAATTCCAGTCGCCGAACGTGATGACCTCTTCGCCGTAGAGACCGATTTTCGCATCGCCCTTGCCGACTGCCGCCTTGATCGTGGTACTGCCGATCGTAAGCTCTTCGGAAACGGATACGAGCAAATCGTTTCCGAGGAACACGTAATACATTTCGCCCGAATGTACCACTTTAAAGTCGAATTCCGTCAGGCTGTTATACTGTTTGAATTCCTCGACGTCATCGAACCACCACAGCGCTTCCCCATTCGTGACCGCGTCTTTAATACGCAGAATATAGGTCTTGCGGCTCTCTGTCGCCTTTACGATTTCGAATTTCACGTATTTGGACGACGACGTACCCACGATAAATCCGCCCGAAGGCCAATCCTCGCCCAGACCGCTCATGGTGACCGAAACGACGTAAGCGCCCGATGCGTTCGCGCCGGCAAGATATCCGCCCGCTTTCTGACCGTGCACGCCGTTCATGTGATAGTTGCCCGTTTTTACGTCGTAGTCGAGCTGCGTTTCAAACAGTTGTTCGGAAATAGCGGGTTTATCGAGCTCTAATTGCAGGTCGATATCGTCCTCTCCTTCTTCGACCGTGATTTGCACGGCTTCCGAAACAAGATTCTTTCCCTTTGCCGCAACGAAGAATGTACCTTCAGGCAATACGAGCGTAAACGCACCCGCGTTGTTCGCCTTTGCGGTAGCAACGACTTCGCCGTTTTCTCCCGCCGCCATAACCACCGCGTCCGCAAGCTTTTCGCTTGCCGCAAGCGCCTCGTAGCTGTTGCCAATTTGCACCGATCCGCCGATATTGTAAGCACGCTTGTAGGTCACCGTGCTGTGCGCCGAAACTTCAAACGTAGCAACCGCGTTTCCGTCCTTCATTTCCGTTTCCAGGGGAACGCCGTCCACGTAAACCGTATAATTAAACCCGTCGGTAAACGGAATCGTCACCGTAACGGTGGAAAGAATGGGAACTTTTCCGTCTGTGATTTCCGTACCGTCCGACGTTTTCAGCGTTGCGCCGTCGGGAAGGGTCAGCGTGAACTCCTTCGTTTCGACGGGTTTCGTGAACGTTGCAAAAGGATTATCTTCGGTTACGGCGGAATTGGAACCGTCTGCGCCCGACATGTACCCCACGGGTCCGTAACGGAAGGTGTGTCCCGTTAAATAATCGGAGCGCTTGACCGTATCGAACAGCACGCCGTTTACATAGAACTTAAACTCGTCCGTATTCTCGTTATACACAAGCCGTTGAACGCTCACGCCGTCTTTATACGTCGCGGGCTTATTTTCCACTTGCTTGTAATTTACGCCGTCGTAGCTGCTCATGATACGGTATACATTCACGCCCGCCGCGAAGAACTGCACGGAGTTGTTGTTCTCGTCCTCGATCGTGAGACCGTAGCACGGCCATTTATCGTTGGAGGCGTTCACCGTCATATCGAGCTGGAAGCTGCCCGTTACCGTGTTGTTTTCAAGATAATACGAGAAAATAACCGACTGATAGGCGGTGTGCGTGGTCTGAATCTTGCCGTCCGCATTTTCCGTCATCTGACTGACCTTTAAGGGGTTGACGACGACCTCTCCCCAGTTGTAGTAACTGCCGACGAACTTATCGTCCGTGGTATCGATCGTAAACGAGCTTGCTTCGCCGCGCGGGAAGATCCCCTCGAAGCCGAGCGTATATTTGCCGTTGCAAACGACCTCTCTTCCGCCGATCGTATACTTTCCCGCTTTTAACAGCGTAATGTCGAATAAGCCTGCGGAGGTCGTTGCGCCGTAGTTATATAACAGATTTTCATTCGCCTGTTCGCTGCTCTTCACCGAATAAGGCAAGCCGATATGCACCCTTCCGCTGCTGCTCTTGACCGTACCCGTCAAGCGAATCGTGCTTGCCGCAGGCAGTGCGGAGAAGGTCGCGCCGATTTGCGTTGTGCCCTGCGGCGTCAGTTCATACACGCCGTTTTGAAGCTCCGCGACGACCGTATCGTATTCCGACGTGCCGTTTACAGTGAAGTCCGTGAGCATATACCCTCTCGAAGGAGTAACGGAAAGCTGTACCGTCTCGCCGCTTCCCGCCGCCACTGCCAGCTTATCCGCGGTGATCGTTCCGCCCGAAACGTCCGAGGGCAGCTTTACGGTATCCATGTACTGCGCGCACAGAGCGTTAAAGGCTTCGTCCTTCCCCGCGCCCTCGTAATCGGTCACTTCCCAGTCGGCAAATTCGACTTCCGCATCGAACGTATAGAAGCCGGGGACGGTTTTTCCGCCCAGCCAGTCGAGGTCGACGCTGAATTCATACACGCCGTTGAAAATGTAGTAATAGCGCGTGTCGTCTTTGATGACACGAACGTTTACCGTGTCGCTCCCCGTTCCCGCTTTATAATAGCCGTATTGCTTGTCGCTTCTGTTGCTGTGGAAGTCGAGCAGGAAATAGCGGAATTCCTTCCCGCCGCTGTTCGTAAAATCGTTGCCGTGGAAGCGCATGATGTTGAAATCGGTCGCGCTCTTCATATCGAGTACGCCCGCCGCGGGGAACGTACCGACAATCTTCCTATCGTATTTGATATCGACGGAATAACTGTAACGGGACGATTCGATTCCCTTGAAGAAAATCGCCTGATCGCCGTAGAGGGTAGATTTAACCGACTTTTCTTCGCCGCTTTCGCCGCCCTTCACGTTCGACAGATCCCAACCATCGGATTTTGCAAATCCGTTATTGCCGTTGCCGAGCTCCGCACCCTCGACGTCTACGTTGATATATCCGTTGCCGTCGAACGCATAAGCATTCCGCACTTTATTTCCGCCAAGCTCCGCCAGCGCGGGTTTCAAGAAGGTGTTCTCCTGCGAGTCCACTCCCACAACGTAGCGGTATGCGGGAATAAAGCGAACCTCGTCGGGCATGCCCGTATCCTCGTTCACCTCATAATTGAGCGCTTCCCAAGAAGCAAAGAATTCTGCTGTTAACGTGGGAGTACCCCCTTCCTCCGTACGATTTGCCTTTGCCGAAAACCGTGTCTGTTGGCGGCACGCGCTATTGAGTTCGTCCACGTAAAACCCAAGGCAATCGAAGGCGTGATATTCCGTCGCCTCGTTGGAAATTACATAAAAGAAGAACGACGAATTGTTCATGAATGCGCGCGTATCGTTCCACTGCATGCGCGCGTCCTTCGCTTTGGCGGCGATATAGAGCCCCTTTTCGCTGAACGAGGTCGTATAGCGCATCTCGACGTTTTTTTCGCGGTGGGTCAGCCAATTTTTATCCGTCCAACGCGATTCGTTTAATTTGCCGTCGATTTTCATGTCTGCGTCCGTTTCGTCCGCAAACGCCTGATTGTATTTCCATTCGTAACCGTCGTCGCTTTCGATAATGTCGATCTTACGGTCGCCGCCGCAAGCCGTGAAAACGCCGCCGCACAGCGTAAGCGTACAAGCCAAAGAAAGAGCGATAATCAAAGGTTTTCTTTTCATATTCGTTATTCTCCTTTCCCAAGCACTACGATGTCCGATACTTTAATGCTTTCGCCGCGGATATCGGATATTTTTTTACTGATCGTAATTTCAATTTTGTTTACTGTTATGTCGTTAAACGAAGCGACGGACGCCCCGCCCTGATTCATGTATTTGCTCTCGGCGTTAAAATAATCACGGTTAAAGGGCAAATTGAAGATGCCGGCAACGGGCACGTATTTCTCCGCCGTATACCAAGTAGGTTTTTCGGCAAGGTAGAAGAGCACGCTCTCGACTTCGTCGAACGCACTAAAATAATCGTAACTATTATAAATAAGAATTGCCGAAACGACGGTCGGTTTTGAAAATGCAAGCGTTATCGTCGTCTTACCGTTCGCCGTAAACTCCTTATCCGAATAATATTCGCGGAACACCACCATTTCGTCGTTCAGATATTTTTCCGTCCCCTTTACGGCATTCGTCGCCGTGACCGTTGCCTGCGGCGCGACGTTGATTCTGCCCGTATAGCTGTACGGCTTGAACTGAATGCTGTCGGTCGGACCGCCGCACATGATACGCCCGTAGGTTGCGTCCTCGGTAAAATGGATTCTGTCTACGGCATACGCGCGCCCGTCCTTGTCGATATTGTCGGTCATGGGAACGAGGTTGGGCCAGCTTGCGCAGTAGATATCTCCCGCGCCGCCGTCGATAAAGCAGTGGTGTCCCGTACCGAGCATAGACGTGTTCGTATCGCTCGAACCCATGATCGTTGCGGGATCGAGCGTCGGTTTTTCAAATTTGCCGAGCGGAGACGTACCGAGCGCCTGCCGCACCTGATAGCCGAATCTGCCGACGCCCTGCGGGGAATATGTAAGATAATATCTGCCTCCGTCCTTCCACATGAACGGAGCTTCGTTGATATGATATTCTTCGCCGTAATCCGCCTTAGAAACCTTGCCCGTTTTATCCGTCAGCTTCACGTATTCTTCCGCGTCTATAAATTCGTCGATCAAACGGTAACGGTTGATGTCCATGGCGGGAAGCTCGCTGTTTTCGATAAATTCCACGGTGCGATAGTTAGGCACGGAAAGGCAGCGCGCGCTGTCGTAATCGGGCGTGAGCATATCCTTCATGCGCATGCCCCAAATGGAGTTGAATTGGGAATCGTCGCTGATATGCCGCACGAAATACAGATACAAATCCTTTTCGCCGTCGCCGTCCGAGTCGACGTCGTCGTAAAACGGATGCGCGTCGATCGTCGCAAAGATATGATCGAGCCCCAGATCGAATTTGGGATTGATTGCGGGATTTTTACTCGTGATCACTTTTCCGTTCAAATTTTTCGCGTCGGGATCGCCGTAGTAATTGGCACTCGTTAAAAGCTTGAACGGTCCCACGGGCGTTTCGGAGACGCAGATCGCCAGAAAGAAACGGTCGTAGCGCAGATCGCTGCCCGTATCGTATTCCACCGCACCCGAAGGATTGGCATTCGCCTCGGCAGAAAAATACATATAGTATTTTTGGTCGTAGGGATTATAGATGACTTCGGGCGCCCAGCAGCTGTCTACGGGCCATTCGTACGTTTCAAAACGAACGGAATAACCGTTATCCACCGCGCCGACGCGCTCCCAGTCACTCAAATCCTTACTGCGGAAGCAGGAAATCGCCGAGCGGTGAGGGTCGTCTCCGCCGAAATTTTCGAGCAAAACGCCGTCGCACATCGAATTGTACATATAGTACCACCCGCCGTACGTTTCGTCCTGCTCTTCCCCGACGTAGATAATTTGTGAATCGCCGCCGATCAACGTAAAGTCGTTGCGGTAGAAATACGCGCTGTCCATTGCGCCGTTCTCCCCCGTCCCGTCGTAGTGCGCCAGACGAAACGCTTCCACGTTTCCCCCGCCGCAACCCGCGAGCGTACACAAAGAGAGCGCAAGAGCACCAAATGCAAGCAACTTTTTCTTCATATTTTCCTCCTTATTTTTAACCTTTGATCGACGCAGAAATATCCAAGCCCTTGAGCATTAAATTCTGCGTGCAGAGATACAACACGAACATGGGAATTGCGGAAGCGATACAAGCCGCCATACGAAGCGGCCAATCCTGTTCGTAAGGATCGACCATGAACGCGAGCGTCAACTGAATGGTGCGCAGATTCGCGTTGCTCATCAAGAAATACAGCGGATCGTTATAATCGTTATACGCCGCGATAAACGCAAAGATAAACTGCACCAGAAGCGGCGATACCGAAAGCGGCAGCATAATGCGGTTGAACACGCCGAAGTAACCCAGCCCGTCGATCCGCGCCGCATCGATCAGATCGTTCGGCATTCCCGCATAAAATTGACGCAAAAAGAAAATCATCGTGATCGCGCCGAACAACCTCGGAACCATGATCGGGAGAGGCGTACCCATCCAACCGAGTCCGTCGTAGATAAGAACCTTGGCGATCGTGCTCATGTTGCTCGGAATCATGATCGCCGTCATTAAAACGGCAAACATCGCGCCCCGAAACGGAAATTTCATTTTGGCAAACGCAAACGCCGACATTGCCGAAAAATACAGTCCCACGATAATAGGCGGAATATACATCCACAGCGTGTTCCAAATGCCCTTAAACACGTTCGTGCCGCCGTAGTCCACGGTAAACGCGTCGATGTACCCGCGAAACGAAAAGCCCTGTTGCGGCCACCAATGGAACTGCGCGTTGTTTGCCTCCGTCTTGGTCATGAGCGAGGTGATCACGGCGATATACAGAGGAAACGCAACGAGTAAGATCGCAACGATCAGCGCGATATACGTTCCGATATATCTTTTCTTTTTTACCGTTTTGTTCGGTTTCCCGTTGAGGAACGCAGATACTTGTTCTGATTTTTCAAGTTCATTCATATCTTCACCTCAATCGTAGGAAACCCATTTTTTTGCAATCTTATCGTTGATCTGATAGAACACGATAATGAAGATTCCAAGCACGTTCCCGACCGCGCTTGCCAAGCCGAAGCCCTCGGTCGCCATGTTCCTGAACGACATGATATACATCAGATAGCTGAGCGAAACGGCGGAATAGCCCGGTCCGAAAATCGATCCGCCCGCGATGATCTGCAACGTACTCATTTCCTGAAACGCCGCGATGAATTCGGTCGTAAGCGTGTAGTAAAGCATGGGAGAAATCTGCGGAATCACGATCTTGAAGAAGATCTGCCGATCGTTAGCCCCGTCGATTTTCGCCGCTTCTTTGAGCGTGGAATTCACGTTCGCAAGCGCCGATTGCAATACGAGAATATTCATGCCCGCACTCCACCATTTGATGAGAAGCACCGACGGCATAAACCACTCCTTCGTCGTCGTAAAGCCGATTTTATCCAACCCCATTGAAGAAAGAATGGTGTTGAACACGCCGTAGTTGGCTTCCAAGAGCCAATTGAAAATAAGCGAAATTGCAACGCCGCCGATGATCGTGGGAATATACAGCACCAACCGCGCGATTTTGGAAAACACCTTGCTCTTTACCTTCGTCAAAAGGTTAGCAAGAAACAATTGTGAGATAATGTTAATGGGTACGCTCAGCGAAAAATACAACGTATTCAGAACGGCTGTCCAAAACAAGTCGTATTGAAACAGCAGCTTATAATTATTAAGTCCCGCCCACTTCATCGCCGACAAGTCGTATCCTTTTAAATCGAAAAAACTGACGTATAACGACATTGCAAGCGGAAGAGCCGTGAAACAGCAAAACCCGACAAACGGAACGACCGCCATCAAAAAGCCCTGTAAGCGTTCTTTTTTGCTCAACTTCCCGTAGGCGGACTTCTTTTTTGAAAATCGCGGTCCTTTCTTCTGTTCTGCAACGCCCTTGTCGATAATCACCGTTTCCATTCCGATTTCTCCCCTCAATACATCAAGAGCCGCTCGTTCGTAGCGGAAATCGCCGTACTCTTCCACAAATCGTAAGTCATGGTGCCGTTTCGCACTTCGGTGTTCAAAGGATTCGCCCATACCTGGATCCACATGTCGTCGGGCAGATACCACCAGTCGCCCGCGCCTTGGAATTTTAAGTTTTCGCTGAACACCGCCGCGTTTTTAGGAGCATAACCGTTAAATTGAATACTGTCAAGCAGCGATTCCTGATTGGGGAAGTGCCCGTTTTCAGCGCGGATTTTCTGTCCTTCCTTGCTTGCCATCCACGAAATGAACTTCGCGGCGTTCTCTTTCGCGTTCGAGCGCGTGCGCACCACCATTGCCTTACTGTTGCACTCGCCTGCATATTTACCCATGATCTTTACGGTATCGCAGTTCGGGTCCATCGGCTCGGTATATTCCTTATAGACGATGAGCGGCGCAACGTCCCATTCAAATCCGTTTGTTTCGGCCTCGCTCGAAAACATTTCGATATACGACGAATAATCGACCAGCATGGCGATTTTGCCGCTGACCCAATAATTCTGACGCGTACGGGCGCCGAATACGTTGGGGTTAGGCGCAATGTTCAGACCGCCCTGATTTTCGATCACGCTATCCTTAGCGGCTCCGAGCCGCAAATAGCGACAGAACGCATCACGCACGGAAGGCAACTCGCCGAGCGTGCCTGTTGCCGCCGCCGTCTGTACCGAAGGTCTTACGGAAACGGCTTGCCCGTCTACGGTATAACCGCCGTTATCGTCGGGCTGCATTACCTTTCCCTTGGGAACGTTGAATTTATCGTTAAAATCGAGCGTTTCTCCCTTGGCATAAGCTTTGCCCGTCCATTCGCCCGTGTAGCTTTCGCCCGTTACGATATAATTGGGCGTGGAATCGAGCAGAGAAAAGTTCCAGTCGCCCTCGCCCGAAAGATCCTGCAAGCAGTTGCCGCCCACGCTCCAACCGTAGTTGAACCACCATTCGGTGAACATGCCGAATTCCGTGCCGAACGTCTTGCCCGCCTCGGAATTGGAGCCGGGGGCAAAGATCATGGCAAGGTCCTCTATTTCGTCCCAGTTCATGGCGATTCGGTTATTGAACACGAGAATTTCGTCCGCCGTAGGCATCGACCATTCAAGTCCGTTCAGATACGGGCGGATACTCCTGTAATACCCTTTCTTGGGCACGGTAACATTCGCAAGCTTCGGAAAATCTCTTTTATAATGTCCGCGCTTGTCGGGAATTCTACCCGCATTCCACGCGTCCATGTCCTCTTCGTCCACGCTGATAATATCGATGCCCGCTTTTTTGAACATGGTCTCGTTATAATACAGCGCCGAGGGCTTTGTATCGAGCGGCAGTCCGTAGAGCGGATCGGTGGGATTAGACGTGTTGTTCGAGACGTTCAGTCTGAGTCGGTTAACCGTATTTTCAAACACGTCGGACGTATCGATATCGGTCACGGCATTGAAATATTCGGTCATGTCGCACATGATTCCCGCATTTGCCCAAGCCTTAAAGCGATCTTCGATCACAAGGAACACGTCGAAGCCGTTGCGCGCGGTATACGTATTCTGAATGTAATTGTTATAAGTATCGGTAACGGGCGAAATGGGCGTATGCTCAACCTTGATATTGTGCTGCGCCCCATACGTATTGTTGAATTCGTCTACCATTGCGGTATAAATCGCCAATTCCGACTTGTCGCCGTAAGTACAAAATACGATATTATCGCTTGATTTTCCTCCGCAGGCGCACAGCGACAACGCACACGAAGCCGCCAACGCCAAAGATACTGTTTTTTTCCATTTAGACATAATAATTTCCCTCCTTTTTTGTCCTATTTTTGTCCGAAACAGTTGCTAATGCCTTCCTACCTATCCCCGATATTCTCCGTCTGCCTCCTTTTTCATAGCTTTATTATACCATATATTCAATATGGGTTTTTTCATAATTCCTACGTCGGTCAACTGATACTCGTACGCCCAAGCGTTCCCCTCCGTGTACCACATGTTAGAGCCCTTCCAACGGATCGGAACGGCGGCGTGCAACGCGCCGAACGTGTTGATCCTCGAAGCATACAGCGTCAACTCCAAAAGGTGTTTTCCGCTTCTTCGGGCGGGTGCGGTCAGCCGATAGGGCGGAAGCACGATCTTCCCGATTTCTTCCCCGTCCAACCGCGCGGAAATCAGTGCGCCGTTGTAGTAATCCGAAACGATTTCCGTTTTTCCCTCTTCGCACTCGAACGGAATTTGATAAGTAACCGTCCCGCCGTAAAAGGGAAAACCCTGTTCGGTGATCGAACCGAACGTAATTTTTTCGGGCAGGGGGACTATTTTCGTACATGCCCCCACCGTCGTCACGCCGAAGCTACCGAGCAGGAAATAGTTTTCAACGCTCACCCTTTCGCTGATCGGCGCTTTTATTATGATTTCGTTCGCGCCTTTACGCAATTTCGGAAGAGCCATGGTACGAATTGCTTTGTCTACATAATAACCGCTATCCGCAACGGGAATTTCCACACCGTTTACCCACAGCCCACAGCACTTCTCGTAGCCCAATGCACAGTCCGTTTCAATTTCGCTCTCCACATAAAAGCGTAGCCACACAAACACGTTCGGCTCTTTGTTTGGAATGCGCCACGGCTGAACGTCCTCTCCGTTCGCCAAGGGATAGCCGAGCTTTTTTCGGATCGATTTATCGATGCGTAAAATTTCCTCGCGCAGCTGAAAGTCGACGCCGTCCAAGGACCATTCGCACTGATCGAGCACAAGCACGTTCGGTTCGTTCAGTTCGTACTGCACGAAATCGGGAACATCAAGCGGCGTTTTTTTATATTCTTCTTTGGGGGAACCATCGTTTTGCGGCTCGATCTCGGTCGGCAGTAACCGAAACAAGAAAGAATCAAACGCATAACACGGAGTGAAAATTACCGTATTCCCGTTTTGAAAACGATAGGAAAGCTCTTTCGCCGTACCGTCGAGCGTATTCATAAGCGTCGCACGGCAATGCCCTTTCACGACAATTTTCAAATTGTCGCAAACGCAGTCCGCGCCGTCCGCACGCACGGGCGGATCGCAATGCGCTAAAAACAACCACCGCTCCAGCCCTTCCGTCCGCAGTTGATAGATGAAATCTTCTCTTCGCTGTCCGTTTCCGCCGAATACGGCAACATCGCGTTCCTCTTCCAACGCGGTAAGAATTGCCGCTTCCGTAAACGAGACCTTTTGCGACGAAAGCCACACCGCTTGTGCTATGTCGCTCTGTACCCCGTCTACTAATTTGGGGAAATCTCCGCAAACAAATACCTTGCCGCCCTTTTGCAAAAATTTTACGAGCACATTTAACGTCGTTTCGCGCACGGTCACAATCTGCGGCACAATCACCGCAGAGTAACACATTTGCCCGACGCAAAAACCTGCGTCGCTCTCTTTAAACTGTTCGGGCAATAAACTTTCGCTGATATAATCGAAATCGATCTGTCCGCGCAGTAGCCATTCGGTAATATTTTTGAACTCTTTATCGAGCGCGACTGCCGCTGCGGAGTGTTCCCGCACGCCCTCCCCGATCCACGCGCTTTCGATCGGGTGAAGCACCGCTATTCGCACAACGGGCTTCCCCCGCGTGAGCGCAGTATTCAGCCGTGCAAAGTGATTTTCGAGATACCCGTATTCTTTATACCACGACGACTGACAGCCGATACTCGCAGGATAGTCGCGCTTCGCCGAACCCTGCATACTCAGCCAGCTCAAATGCGGCACGCGCAGCGTTACACCGAGCGCAGCCTGCCAATCCCCTTGGAACTTATGTCCGCGAAAATCGAAGTCCCAGCCCGTAACGCCGTACAACTCGCTGAGCGTTCCCTTTCTGCCGTATTGATGCGCAACCGACTGCGCCTGTTTTGCCGTCGTGAATTCGCGGTCGTTGCAGAGCATGTCGATTCCGGGAACTGTAAACGCTTTATATGTGCGCATCGATTCGCCCACGGCGCACGTTTGCATATGTAAAGAATCTTCGTCGAGCGTGTGCCCTACAAACGCGATGCCGTTTTTCGCGCACCACGCCCCGACGCGGTCACAATAAGTAGAAGAAAATAATTCGCTTGCCAAACGGTAAAAACGATACCGCGCCGCGCTCGGTTTATTACCCTGCAAATTCCATACAAGTTCGGGCAGCCTTTCAAGAATATTTTCCCTGTAAGTCTCCTGATAAAGTTCTGGAAATTTCTCTGTCCAAGGGAAGAACGCATCCTCGCCGTCCCGCGCAAACGCTTTCAAAAAAATGCGTCCGTAATTGGGTTCATCGGTAAATATCGCGCCCACAGTCTTACCGAACTCCTCTCCGATTTCCCGCTTGTACTTCTCGTGCGTAACAGCGATAAATTTTTCCACCGCTTCGGGTTTCATTGTATCCGCATAGGTATAACCGTTATGATAACCGCAACACGGTTTATAAATTCGATAGGCATACCACTTTTCGCCCTTTGCCTGCGCGTCTGCGGAAATTATATGATAATCAGCCAAACGGTCGTAATCGTCAAAAACAATATCGTAAACGGTTAAAAGGTGCGGATCGCGCTCAAAATCCCGATATACTCGCAAAAATTCTTCGGGGGCTTTCAAAGACAAACAAATCTGCATTTGGCGCAAATTTTTATCTTCGGTAACGTATCCGCCCGCAAAACCGCTCGGCCAACGGTCCTCATCGTACAAGTTCGCTTTCATGCCGAGTTTCTCTGCATACTCCACGCATGCGCGCACGCACAATATAAATTCTTCGCCGAGATATTTCGTCGCCATTCCCGCACGGGAGTGCATAAAAAAACCGCCGAATCCCATTTGATGAAAGCAGTCTATTTGCCGCAAAAGCTCCGTTTTATCGAGCTTTGTGTTCCATGCCCAAAAAGGCGCACCACGAAATTCGGTTGAAGGACTTTGAAACTGTTTCAAGTCGAATTCTTCACTTTTACACGTATCGTTTTGCATAATTTTCACCGCCAGACAGCCAATAAAAAAAATTTCCGACTCTTTCCGACTTAAATTATAAGTCCATGAAACTACAAATTCAATGCACCACATTAACTTAGATGTGCCCTGTATTGACATATCGTTTTTGAACTCTTGAAAAAATTTGCCAAAACGGCTATAATATAGAAAAAGACGAGGCGGGCACAACATCATGTTTAACAACGAGCTCATCAGCTGTAACCATGCCGACCAACTTTTTACGGCGAATAAAAACTTTTATACGCACGCAATTCTCAATTTCGAAGAACCGGGATTGCACAGTCACGATTACATCGAATTCTTTTATGTAATCGAAGGGCGTTGTTTACACATTTTGAACGGGACAACCAAACAAATTTTCGGCGGAGATTTATTCTTGCTTACGCCAAACGACGTGCATAATTTCAAAAATTCAGATAATAATTTCGCCCATAGAGATATTGCTTTTACAGTTGAATTTTTTCGCAAAATGTGTAGCGTCTATTCAAAAGATTTATACGATCAAATCTTATCAAACACTTTTCTAAAACAAACGCGCCTTTCCGGCGAACAAATCAACGAATTGGAAACATTCATTCAACCGTTTACGTTAAGTACCGTGAAAGGAAGAACGGTATCGGAAGATATATGTGAAAGTACAGTCTGTACTTATCTCATCAATGAATTCTTAAAAAAGAATTTAAGCGCGGAATCTTCAATTCCTACTTGGCTCAGCCGCTTAATCGCTCTGCTTTCCGCGCCTGAAAACTTTACCACGCCGCAACAGACGATCGTCGGGTTTTTCCCCTACCGAAAAGAATATATCTGCCGCGCTTTCAAAAAAGCAACAGGGAAAACGGTCACCGATTATTTCAACGAACAAAAGATGAATTACGCTTATTCGCTGTTGCAATCCACCTCCTATACGATCGAAAAAATTTGTACGCTGATCAATATCGAATCCGTTTCTTATTTCCACAGAACGTTCAAAAAACAATTCGGCATTTCTCCGCGGGAAGTCGCAAAATAAAAAATGCCGCCCTCTTTCGAGAACGGCATCCCTATTTCATGCGGCTCTCG
>ERZ1643246.496-NODE-496-length-50410-cov-30.438507_pt1 | contig 50410 bp, 51 predicted proteins | sample MGYA00579265_ERZ1643246 | MGnify/ENA primary metagenome ERZ1643246 (study PRJEB29033, sample SAMEA4952261) | chicken gut metagenome | biome: Broiler Chicken; feature: Gastrointestinal Tract; material: Caecum | place: Ireland | collected 2018 | study: Broiler... | reverse complement strand
GTTCATTTACTTTTTTCTAAAATTTTTGTTGCATTTCAAATGAAATTTCCGGATAATCTTTCAGTAAATATTCTAAAGATTATGGTTTATATATCACAATTATTTTACCCAATTTATATACTCTTCATCAGGTTCGTTTCCTCTAAATCTTCTGCTACTTATAAAAATATTTCCTCTTATTTTTTATCCTGGTAATTCACTTATTAATTGCTCATATTCATCAAATAATTCCTGTCTATCAAAAGTAATATTTTCGCCTTGTATTTGCCAACTATTTTGATATTGTTTAAATGCTTGCTCTACAACCGCATAATCTCCTTTTGTTATGGTTCTATTTAATCTTTCATTTATTGCATCTACATCAATTGTCTCAGCATTTGATAAATTATTTAACTCTGTTAATTCATCTTTCAATTTTTGCTCTTGTTGTAAATCTGAAATCATAAAATATGCAAATATAGCTATTGCTATTACTATAATAACTAAAATAGCAATTAAAATTTTTTTCTTCATAAAACATTTCCCCTTTACCATTTCTTATTTTAATATTATTATAACAAACTATATTAGATAATTCTATTTTGATACTTCTTCCGGCATATTCTCATATAGTGGTATTATAAAGTTCAAACTTGAATCAACTGTATTTGAAGCCTCATATATTTTTTTCATATTACTTGCTTCTGATTCAGGTGCTAACAAATTTTGCATATACTGATTAGTATATAATTCTTCATCTTGGTTTACTATATCAAATTTTTGTAAATATAGTGTATTTTGTCCTACATCAATGTAACCATTTTTCACAAAATCTATTCCTCCAAGTAGTGCTTCTTCTAACGAATCCCATCCTTGTTCATATGCATATTGTGCTGCATTCTGGATGATTTCTTCACTTGAATTTCCTGTAGCTCTAATATTAAATGGATTATACACTATTACTCCATTATATTCATATCCTCTTGATAATCTAGTACCATCTCTTCCTTGTTCTTGTATTAATCTTGAAGTAACAAAATATGCATCTAAATTTGCATTTTTGCATGCTTGTAATAATGCTTCAGCAATACTATCACCTTCCAGGAAAGAACCTTCTGTAAGTGATTTTATTCCATCTACTGTTTGGGCCCCTTCTGTATATTTTAGCTCTGCAAATTGAAATATATCGTCTTCATTTAGGATATTCCTTGGATCCATTTGATGTTTTATTGCCTTATCTGAAGCACAAAGCCATGTTCCATTGTCAAATCTTTTATCTCCGTCAATTTCACATCTCCAGTCTTCTGGATAATTGCTAGAATCTGGAATTAAATTTAATGGATTAGTCCTTGAATCTGAGTGTCCTTCATTTGAAATAACTTCTTCCCAATCAAGCCTTGTATAAAATAATGTAAATGTCCAATTTGGATGACTTGTCTGCAAATCATCTATTAATTCTTTGTATCCTGGATATTTTGCTTCATTCAAATTGGTTCCATCATATAATTCGTATTTTTGTTTACTTTCTTCTACTATAATTATTGAAATTATTATTAAAACTATCATTATAATTAATATTACTATTGATAATATTTTTATTCCAAATGGTATTGATTTTATCGCATTTACTACATTTTTTATTAAATTATTCATGTTTTTTAAATTACTCTTCTCCATATTTGTATTATAACAGTTCTTTAGTTACTTTTTCAAGTTCTTTTCTAATAGAAATATGTTGAGGGCAAACTTGTTCACATTTACCACATTTTATACATTCATTAGTGCTTCTTTTATTGTTTTTTCTTCTGATTCAGATAATTTTGTAAAATCCTTCATAAATGATATATTATCATCCATTTGTTCTATATTGCTCATTCCTGATAATACTGTTATAACTCCATCTAAATTTGCAGCAAATTTAATTACCCATGCAGTATCAAAATATGTAAAACCCGCATTTAAAAAGTGGTCAACCATTTCTTTTGTTTGTTCTACGTCAATCTTTCCATCCTTTTGTGGTAATCTCATTAATCCAAATCCTAATTTTTTAATTTCTTCTCCTAAATATGACATATTATTTTCCTTATACTATTTTTATTTACATTTATTTTATATCACTTTAACCTTACTCCAAGTCAAGTTTTTTTGCATTTTCTGTTATATTTTAAATTAAAAAAATTAAGTCAGTGCGAAGAGGTATATATAAAATATAAATGAGTTTTTTGTGGGCGACCGATGAGTACTGTTAGGATTTTTAATCCTTACAGTACCATTGGGGAAAAACGAATAAATATTTTATATATATACCTCTGGGAGCGGGCAACAAACTAAAATTTAAAATATAGCAAAAAATGCAAAAAAAATTTTCTATTTTACTTTTATTTTAATTTTATAGTGGTATAATACTAAAGTAAATATAAATTAAATGAATGAATGGAGATGAAGTTATGCAAAAAAACACGAAAGAAGATTTTGATGTAGCAAAAGCATATGCTGATGAATGTTTGCTACCCAAAGATGAGTTCATCAAAAAATATCATGTAAAAACAGATGGATTATCTTCTCAAGAAGCCTCTAGCAAAATATCAAAATATGGTTTAAATGAAATTAGTCAAAATAAACCAAAAAAATGGTACAATTATTTTTTCGAAAGCTTATTTAGTCCATTTAACTGTATTTTATTAGGTATAGTCCTTATATTAATTTACACAGATATTATTTTACCAGCAACTCCAAGTTACGCAAATATCACTGTTATTGCAATTTTAATTATTGCTAGTACATTATTAGATTTTGTTGAAGAATTTAGGTCAAACAAGGCTGCTGAAAAATTAAAAGAACTTGTTGCTACAACCTGTACAGTAATTAGAGATAAAAAAGAAGTTACTATCCCAATAAAAGAAGTTACAATTGGGGATATTGTAAAATTATCTGCTGGAAGTATGATACCTGCTGATTTAAGAATTATTGAATCTAAAGATTTATATGTTGGTCAATCAGCATTAACAGGTGAATCTGATGCAGTAAGAAAACTTACAAATTCTGAAATATCACCTGATGATTTAGATAGTATTTCAGATATAGACACTATTTGCTTTATGGGAACAAATGTAATTTCTGGTAGTGCAACAGCTGTAGTTATTAAAACTGGAGATTCAACTTATTTTGGAAATATTGCTCATAACATTGATAATGCTAAACCTAAAACAGCTTTCCAAAAAGATATCGAAGGTATAAGTAAATTACTTGTTAAATTTATGATTATATTAATTCCAATTGTATTTATACTTAATGCTTGGAAACATTCAATAGTTACAGCATTCACTTTTGCAGTTGCTATTGCAATTACTATTACACCTTTGTTATTACCTGTCATTTTATCTTCTTGCTTATCTAAAGGTGCTGTAAAAATGTCTAAAAAGAAAACTATAGTTAAAAAATTAGACTCAATACAAAATTTCGGAGCTATGAATATTTTATGCACTGATAAAACAGGAACATTAACAGAAGATAAAATAGTCCTAGAAAAATATTTAGACATTTATGGTAAAGAAGATTTAGAAGTTTTAAAATATGCTTTTTTAAATGCTAATTTTCAAACTGGATTAAAAGGAAATATTGATGAAGCTGTTATAAAACGTGGTCTAGAGTATGATATGTCAGATAAAACAAAGGATTTTAAAAAAATTGATGAAATTCCTTTTGATTTTACTCGTAGATGCTTATCAGTAATAGTTAAAGAAAATGATAATAAATCTATGATGATAACAAAAGGTGCTGTTGAAGAAATTTTAAATATGTGTACTTTGGTAGATGATAAAGGCAAAATTGCCCCTATAACAAATGCTATTAAAGAAAATGTTAAACAAATTAGTAAAAAATTAAATTCAGATGGATTAAGGGTTATAGCTGTTTGTAAAAAAGATGTTACTGATCATAATTCTCCTTTTGAAGTCTCTGATGAAAAAAATATGATTCTAGCTGGCTTTATAGGTTTTCTTGATCCTCCTAAAGAAAGTGCAAAAGAGTCTATTAAAAAATTAAATAAATCTGGTATCAGAGTAATTGTTTTAACGGGTGATAATGCAGAAGTAACAAAATGTATTTGTGACAGAGTTGGCATTCAATCTAAAGGTATTGTTACAGGTAATGAAGTAGATAAATTGTCAGATGCAGCAATGCTTAGAATTTTGAAAAAAAACAATATATTTGTAAAACTTTCTCCTATACAAAAGGCTAGAGTTGTAAGAATATTAAAAGAAGCAGGAAATGTTGTAGGATATATGGGAGATGGTATTAATGATAGTCCATCACTTACAAATTCTGATGTTGGTATTTCAGTAGATACTGCTGTTGATGTTGCAAAAGAATCTGCAGATATAATTTTACTTGAAAAAGATTTAAATGTATTACTAGATGGTGTTACTGAAGGTAGAAAAACTTTTGTTAATCTTATGAAATATATTAAACTTGCTACAAGTTTTAACTTTGCAGAAGTTTTGTCTGTTATAGTTGCAAGTATTGCAATTCCATTTTTACCAGAAACACCTATACAATTATTAGTTGAAGGCTTACTTTATGATTTTGGTCAGATGACTCTACCTTTAGACAATGTTGATCCTGAAATGATTAGAAAACCTAAAAAATTTAGTACAAAAAGTTTAAAACAGTTTATGATTTTTATGGGACCTGTAAGTTCAATTTTTGACTTAACTGTTTTCGCTATTATTTGGTTTGTATTTGGAGTTAGAGAAGCTGCTACTTTCCAAACAATTTGGTTTACTTATAGTATAATTTCTAACTTAATTGGTTTGCATATCATTAGAACTGCTAAAATACCTTTTATACAAAGTAATGCAAATAAACTTGTTTATTTATCATCTTTCGCTCTAATTTTGATAGCTATTATAGTACCTTTTACTCCTTTAGGAGCAATTATAGGCTTGGTTCCTATTTCATTTAAATTTATTGCATTAGCTTTTGGTGTAACTTTCCTATATTGTATACTAGCTATGATTGCAAAGAAAAGATATATTAAAAAGTTTGGCGAATGGATTTAAAGAAGAGCAACTATTTATGTTGCTCTTTTAAATATCTATATATCTCTCCCCAATTATATAATGTTATTATATTAGGATTTTCTTCTGCCTCATATGATGGTGCATCTTTCAAATAGATTGTCTTTATATTTGACTCTGCAACCATTCTACAATTATCTATATAATCATCTATCATTATATCAATATTTTCTTTGACACAAATTTCATCCTTATTTATTGTTCCCCAATAGCATTTTTCAAATATAAAAAGACCTTTACTCTTTAATTTTTCTTCTGTTACTGAAATCATATCTTTTGCTATCCCTCCTCTTGCAGTAATCAATATAAATTGGTTTCCATTATCTTTTAACATTTTTAATACTTCTATAACACCTGGCATGAAATTTGCTTCATTTACTATTCTTCTATGATACTTTTCTATAAATAAATTTTTTTCTTCTTCTGTCCAATCATATCTTTTTTGGAATTTTAATTCTCCTTCACTTATTATACTATTTCTTTTCAATTCACATACATCAAATAATTCTGAATAAACTCTATATAATTTTTCAGAATCAAATATTACTCCATCTAAATCAATTCCTATTCTCATATTTTCCTCCTTTTCGTCAATTATATTTAATGTTTATTTTTTTGTCAATTGCAAAATTTAAAAAAATAATTCTGGCACATAAAAAAATAAAGTATATGATTTCATATACTTTATTTTCATTGTTTATATATTACTCTGCTACTTCTTCAAATTGACTATTATATAAGTCTGCATAAAATCCATTTTTAGCAAGTAACTCTTCATGTGTACCTTGTTCTACAATATCTCCATGATTCATAACTAAAATTAAATCTGCATTTTTTATTGTTGACAATCTGTGTGCAATTATGAAACTTGTTCTACCTTTCATTAGATTATCCATTGCTGACTGTATTTGAATTTCAGTTCTTGTATCTATTGAGCTTGTTGCTTCATCCAATATTAAAATCTTTGGATCTGCTAAAATTACCCTTGCTATTGTTAACAATTGTTTTTGACCTGCTGAAATATTTGTTGATTCTTCATTAATTATTGAATTATATCCATTTGGCAAAGTTTTTATAAAATGATGTACATGTGCTGCTTTTGCTGCTTGAATAACCTCATCATCTGTTGCATCTTCTTTACTATATTTAATATTTTCCTTTACTGTTCCTCCAAATAACCATGTGTCTTGAAGTACCATTCCAAACATTTTACGAAGTTCTCCTCTTTTGAAATCTTTTATATTGTGGCCATCAACATCTATTTCTCCACTTGTAACATCATAAAATCTCATAAGCAATTTAACCATTGTTGTTTTTCCAGCTCCAGTTGGACCTACTATTGCTATTTTTTGACCTTCATGAACATTACAATTAAAATCATTTATAATTATTTGATTAGAATCATATCCAAATTTAACATGATTAAACTCAACATTGCCATTTAATTTGCTTGTATCAATATCTCCTTTTGGTATATCTACTTCTTCTGGTTCTTCCAAAAATTCAAATATCCTTTCTGCTGCTGCTACCATAGATTGTAACATACTTGATATTTGAGCAATTTGATTTATTGGCCCGAGTAAATTGTTTATTATATTGTATAAAACTTTGTATATTTCCTACTGTAATTGTTCCATTTATTGCTAAATATCCACCAGCAACTGCCACTCCTACATATCCTATATTAGATATAAAGTTCATAACAGGATGCATTAAACCTGATAAGAATTGAGATTTCCATGCTGAACGATATAATTCTTGGTTTGCTTTTTCAAAATCTTTTGTAACTTTACCCTGTGCGTTAAATGCTTTTACTATATTTAGTCCTCCATAGATTTCTTCAACTTGACCATTTACATGCCCTAAAAATTCTTGTTGTTTATTAAAATATTTCTGTGATCTTCCAACTATTATTTTTACAAATATTGCTGCCACTGGCAATATAACTAATGATATTAAAGTCATTTGCCAACTTATTGAAAACATCATTACAAGTATTCCTATAATTGTACATATAGATGTTATTATTTGAGTTATACTCTGGTTTAGGTTCATACTTAATGTGTCTATGTCATTTGTAATAATTGATAATACTTCTCCATTTGTTTTTTTGTCAAAATAGTTCATTGGAAGGTTATTTATTTTTATTGCTATATCATTTCTTAGTTTGTATGTTATTTTTTGTGCAACTCCTGTCATTGTAAATCCTTGTATAAATGAGAATAATGCACTAATTATATATAAAGCAATTAATGTTAATGCTATTTGACCTATTTTTCCAAAATCTATGCCTGATCCACCTGATAGTTTACTAACTAATCCATTAAAGATTTCTGTTGTTGCATTACCTAATATTTTTGGCCCTACAATTGTAAATATTGTACTTCCAATTGCAAATAGAATTACAACAATTATTGCTATTTTATATTTTGCTAAATAATTTTTTATTAATTTCTTCGTTGTTTTCTTGAAGTCTTTTGGCTTTTCCGTATTTCCTTGACCTCTTCTCATTCCTCCCATTGGTCCTGGCATTTTTTACCCCTCCTTTCCCAATTCTGATTCTGATAATTGAGATAAAGCAATTTGTCTGTATGTTTCATTATTTTCCATTAATTCTTCATGTGTTCCAATACCTACCATCTTACCTTCTTCTAGTACTATTATTTTGTCCGCATTCATTATTGTACTAATTCTTTGTGCAACTATAATAACCGTCTTATTCTTTGTTTTTGTTGCTAATGCCTCTCTCAATTTACTATCAGTTTTAAAATCTAGGGCTGAGAAACTGTCATCAAATATAAATATTTCTGGATCTTTTGCTATCGCTCTAGCTATTGATAAACGTTGTTTTTGTCCTCCTGATACATTTCCACCACCTTGAGCAATAGGGTCTTTATATTTTAATTCTCTTTCGTTTATGAATTCTGTTGCTTGTGCTATATCTGCAGCTTGTTCCATTCTTTCATCTGACATACTTTCATCAGAATATTTTATATTAGATTCTATTGTTCCTGAGAATAACACTCCTTTTTGTGGTACATATCCAATTATGTCTCTTAATGCTTCTTGTGATACATCTTTTACATTAACTCCATCTACACAAAGTTCTCCTTCTGTAACATCATAAAATCTTGGAATCAAATTAACTACTGTTGATTTTCCACTACCTGTACTTCCAATAATGGCAGTTGTTTTACCTGGTTCTGCTGTAAAGTTAATGTCTTCTAATATTTCTGTATCTGCATCAGGATATCTAAATGATACATTTTTAAATTCAACTAAACCTTTTTTATTCTCATCAAAAGATTTTAATTCTTTCTTATCTTTTATACTTGGTTCTGTTTCTACGACTTCATTTATACGTCTTGCAGAAACTGCTGCTCTAGGTAGCATAATTGAAATCATTGAAATCATTAAGAATGCCATAACAATTTGCATTGTGTATTGTATAAATGCCATCATGTCTCCAACTTGCATTATTCCTTGATCTACATTATGTCCACCAAACCAAACTATCATTATTGTTATTGTGTTCATGATAAACATAAGTAAAGGCATCATCATTGACATTGCTCTATTTACAAATACATTTGTTTTCATTAGGTCTTTATTAGCTTTATCAAATCTTTCTTCTTCTTTCTTCTCTTTATTAAATGCTCTTATAACAGGTAATCCTGTTAATATTTCTCTTGAAACTTCGTTTAATTTATCAATTAAATCTTGTAATTTTCTGAATCTTGGCATAGCCACTGCAAATAATGTTCCTACTATAAATAATATTGCTAAAATTGCAACTCCTATAATCCATGCCATTGAATTATCTGCACTTGTTAATACTTTAACAAAACCACCAATTCCTATAATTGGAGCATATACTACAACTCTAAATAACAATGTAATTAACATTTGGATTTGTTGCACATCGTTCGTACTACGAGTAATTAATGAAGCTGTTGAGAATTTATTAAGTTCTGCATTTGAAAATGTCATTACTTTTTTGAATACTTTCTCTCTTAATGTTTTACCTAGTTTTGCAGCTACTTTTGAAGATAAGAACATTATAGAAACAGCTGATACCATACTTACTAATGCTACTCCTAACATTTGCAATCCAGTCATAAAAATATAATCATTTTGAAGTTTGTCTGTGTCTACACCTAAATTTTTATAAATATTTTTCACTTCTGCCTGTGCTGCTTGTTCTTTTATAGAATCTGCCATATTATCTATACTACTTGTGAATTTTTCTAATACTTGACTCTTCTGCTCTTCTGGTAATGTTTCTAAAATTTCTAGAACACCCATGTTCTCAATATAACTTTTTTGAGATTCTGGCACATTTTCTAATATGTTAGATTTTATTTGATTAGCAGTCTCTTCGTTTGTTACTACTCTTAGTTCCATAATAGGTGTTACCATAACATCTTCTAAGGCCTGAAGTTCTTCTTCATCTAAATCTTTTTGAACATATATTTCATCTTCTGAAACTTCATAATCTTTTCCTAAATATTTATCAATTACCTTTTCTTGATGCTTAGTTTCTCTATTTCCTACTAGCTCATAATAATTTAAGATTTCTTCTGGATTATCTGTAAAAAATAATATTTGGTCCATGTTTTCTTTTGATATTATTTCTGGCACTCCATTTTCAATTCCACCAGCTTGAATACCTGTATTTACTATTTTAGATGTATAATCTGGAAGTGCTAAATCTGCTGCCGCTTGAATACATAGTAATATTACTATTATTATTACAGCTCCAATTGATTTTTTTAGATTTTTTAATACTTTTAACATATCTCTCTCCTTTCATTTTTGCTTTAATTTCTAATACTTAATCTTATTAAGTATTGTTAAGTTTTTTATATATTATTCTCATATTCATTAAAAAATTAATGACACTATATCAGTATATATGACACAGTGTCATTTGTCAATTGCTTATTTGTGAATTTTTTGTGAATTAACTTTTATAATTTTTACATTTTTCTAAATACTCCTGCTACTTTTCCTAAAATTTCGCAATTTGGTACTATAATAGGATCCATTGTACTATTTTCTGGTTGTAATCTTATATGGTCTTTTTCTTTATAAAATGTTTTTACAGTAGCCTCATCTTCAATTAAAGCCACAACGATTTCTCCATTATTTGCAGTATTTTGCCTTTTTACTAATATATAATCACCATCCAAAATACCAGATTCTATCATGCTTTCTCCTCTAACAGTTAGCATGAAGCACTCTGAATTTCCTACAAAGTCTATTGGTATTGGAAATGTATCTGTAACATTTTCAACAGCTAATATTGGTGCTCCTGCTGTTATTTTTCCTATTACTGGTACATCAACTAATTCTTTTTGTGTATAAAAATCTTTGCTTGATGTTGTTTTTTCTTCCCCAGATAATCCTTTTAGTAATCTTAGTGTTCTTCCTTTTTTATCTTTTTTCTTTATGTATCCTTTTTCTTCTAGTTTTGCTAAATATCCATGTACTGTTGCTGTTGAACTTAATCCTACAGCTTTTCCTATTTCTCTTACTGATGGTGGATATCCATCTGTCATTATTTGTTTCTCAATAAATTTTAATATTGCTTTTTCTCTTTTATTTAATTCTGTTTTAATTTTAGGCATCTATACCACTCCATTTCTCATTTTTTACTATATTATCATACAAACAAAAAAATGTCAAACATATTTTTGATAAAATTAAAATATTTTGACATTTTTTCATATTAACATTAAAGCAAATAATCAATATTCTACATTTTGTCTGGCATTTCCATTCCTAATAGTTTTGCTCCAGTTTTCAATACTTCTCCCACTGCTTTTGTTAAGAATATTCTTGCATCCTGCACTTTTTTATCATCACATATTATTTTATTTTCATTATAGAAATTGCTGTAATTTTGTGCTAATTCTATTAAGTATCTTGCTAGTATTGATGGTTCATATTTTTCAATTACTGCTCTTAATGTTTCATTAAATTTATATATTGTTTTTAATACATTTATGCTTTCTTTATCTTCTAGCTTTGTGAAATCAATTTCTTCTATTTCTGGCTCATAACCTGCTTTTTCTAATACACTTTTTGTTCTTACATATATATATTGTATATATGGTCCTGTTTCTCCATTAAAATTAAGTACATTATTCCAGTCAAATATTTGCTCTTTTGCAAGTGTATTGCATAAGTTATTAAATATTACTGCTCCTATTCCTATTTTCTTTGCATTTTCTTCTTTGTTTTCCATATCTGGATTCTTTTCGTTTATAATATCTAAAACTCTACTAATTGCTTCATTTAATAAATCATTTACTTTTATAACATTTCCTTCTCTTGTTGACATTTTACCTGTTGCAAGTCTTGTCATTCCATATGATACATGCACTAATCCATCTGTGTATTTTTTATCTAAGTCTAAATATTTTGCTACTTCAAATATTTGTTTAAAATATAACTTTTGTTCATCAGATACTACATAAATACATTTATCAAAATCATAAGTTCTTGCTCTATATAGTATTGCAGCTAGGTCTCTTGTTGCATATATTGATGATCCATTAGATTTGCATACAATACATGGTGGCATATCTTTATCTGATAAATCCACAATCATTGCACCTTGTGACTCTTCTAATTTTCCATTCTTCTTTAATATGTCAATTACTTCTTGTGTTTTATCTGCATAAAAAGCTTCTCCTTTTGTTGAGTCAAACTTTATTCCTAGAATATCATAAGTTTTGTTAAATTCTTTCAAACTCAAGTTTTTAAATTTAGTCCATAATTCAACACAATAAGGATCTTTATCTTCTAATTTCTTAAAGTTATCTCTGCATGCTTCTAGTACACTTTCATCTTCTTTGCATAATTCATTTATTCTTATATATATTTCTGTCAATTTTTCAATAGGATTTTCATCTAAATTGTATTCATTTCCCCATCTTTTATATCCTTCTATTATTTTTCCAAATTGTGTACCATAATCACCTAAATGATTTATTCCTGTTGTATTGTATCCAAGATATTTGAATATATTGTATAAACAAGCTCCTATAACTGTTGTTCTTAAATGTCCAATATGAAATTCTTTTGCAATATTTGGTGCAGAATATTCCACGATTATATTTTGATTTTTTCCCTCATCAGAAGATCCATACTTTTCCTTCTTATCATCTATTTCTTTGCATACCTCTTTTACTAACGTATCATTATTTATATAAAAATTTATGTATCCGCCTGCAACATCTATTTTACTAATTATGATTTCGTCTATTACTAACTTTTCTTTTATCTCGCTTGCTATAATTTGTGGTGCTTTTTTCATACTTTTAGCTAATTTAAAACATGGAAAAGCATAATCTCCATTCTCTGCATTATTTGGCACTTCAATATAACCTTCTATTTCTTTTTGTTCTATATTAGTTATTTTAGATATTTCGTCTGCTATTATGTGTTTAAAATTAATCATTCTATAATTCTCTCCTTTATCTTGCATTCCATGAGTCTCTACACATATCTTCTAATGTTTTTGTTGCTTTCCATCCTAGCTCTTTATATGCTTTTGTTGGGTCTGCATAGCACATTGCTATATCTCCTGGTCTTCTTGGTGCTATTTTGTATGGTACTTTTACTCCTGTTGCTTTTTCAAATGCTTTTACTATGTCTAATACGCTATACCCTGTTCCTGTTCCTAAATTATATATGTATAGTCCTTGTCCTTCTTTTTCTAGTTTATTTAATGCTAATACATGCCCTTTTGCTAGGTCTACTACGTGTATATAGTCTCTTACTCCTGTTCCATCATGTGTCTTATAATCATTTCCAAATACTGATAATTCTTTTAGTTCTCCTGCTGCTACTCTTACTATATATGGCATTAGGTTATTTGGTATTCCTTGTGGATCTTCTCCTAATAATCCGCTTTCATGTGCTCCTATTGGGTTAAAGTATCTTAATATACATATATCCCATGTATTGTCTGATGCATATATGTCTTTTAGTATTTGCTCTATAAATAGTTTTGTTGTTCCATATGGGTTTGTTGTTCCTCCTGTTTTACATTCTTCTGTTATTGGCATTTTTTCTGGTTCTCCATATACTGTTGCTGATGAACTGAATATGAATTTTTTGACATTATATTTTTTCATTGTGTCTAGCAATACTAATGCTCCTGATATATTATTTGTATAGTATTTTATTGGCTCTTTTACTGATTCTCCTACTGCTTTATATCCTGCAAAGTTCAATACTGCTTCTATTTCATTTTCTTCAAATACTTTTTCTAATTTTTCTCTATCCATATAGTCAATATTATAAAATTTAAATTCTTTTCCTGTTATTTTTTTGATTGCTTCTAATACTTCTGGTTTGCTGTTTGAAAAGTTATCTACTATTATAACTTCCTTTCCTGCATTTAATAATTCTACTGCTGTATGGCTTCCTATAAATCCTGCCCCTCCTGGTAATAATACTGACATTTTTTACTCCCCCTTTAAAACTTTATTTATTTCAGTCCCTTCTTTTGTATCTTTCACTTCATATCCTTTTTCTTTTATTAAATCTCTTATTCTATCAGATTCTTGCCAATTCTTTTCTTCTCTTGCCTTTTTTCTTTGTTCCACTAAATCTATTATTTCTTTTGATATTTTGTTTTTTTCTTCTTTATTTTCTTTGTCGATTTTTATTGCTAAAACTTTATCAAATTTTTGTAAAAGTTCTGCTATTTTAGTGGATTTCTTTTCATATCTTGCTAATTCCCAAACATAGCTCATGGCAAGTGGCATATTCATATCATCATTTATTGCTCTATTAAAATCATTTTCAATCTCTTTTAACTTTTTAATATCTTTATCATTTAATTCTTCTGTTCCTTTTAAATGTGTTTGATAAGCATTTCTTAATCGTTCTAATGATTTTGATGTCGATTCTATTCCTTCCCAAGTAAAGTTTAGTTTATTTCTATAATTACATGTATAACAAAATAGTCTATATACTAATGGGTCATATCCTTTATTTATGATATCTCTTAGTAAATATACATTTCCTAATGATTTTGACATTTTGCCACCATTTATTAAAAGATATTCTCCGTGTAACCAATAGTTTGCAGGTATTTTGCCATCAAATCCTTTACTTTGTGCTATTTCATTTTCATGATGTGTTGGTATTAAGTCTATTCCTCCTGTATGTATGTCAAATTGTTCTCCTAAGTGTTTTTTAGACATTGTTGAACATTCTATATGCCATCCTGGGTACCCTTCTCCCCATGGACTATTCCATTTCATTATATGGTTTTTTGGTGCTTTTATCCATAATGCAAAATCATATGGATTTATTTTTTCGGAGTCTATTTCTACTCTTGCTCCTGCTTTTTGATCTTCAAGATTTATTCCTGATAAAATTCCATATTTGTCTAATTTCGCTACATTGAAATATATTGCTGTTGATGTTTCGTAAGCATATCCATTTTCTATTAGTTTTTGTACATATTCTATCATTTCTTTTATATATTCTGTTGCTTTACAAATTATTTCTGGTAATTCAACATTTAATTCCTTTAAGTCTTCGAAAAACAATTTTGTATAATGTTCTGCTATTTCTTCTGGTGTTTTATGCTCTTCTTTTGCTGATTTTATCATTTTGTCTTCACCTTCATCACCATCTGATACTAGATGACCTACATCTGTTATATTCATTACTTGTTTTACTTTATATCCGTTATATTCTAGCATTCTTCTTAATACATCTTGAAATATATTTGTCCTCATGTTTCCTATTGTTGCATCTTTATATACTGTTGGTCCACAAGAATATATTGTTATTTCGTTTTGGTTTATTGGAATAAATTTTTCTTTTTTCTTTGTTAAAGTATTTGTAAAATATATATCCATGAAGCCTCCTTATTTTAAAAACAATAGCGGGTTTTTAATAGTATTTCACTTTTTAGTAATGTTTTCCCCCGCTACAGTTTTAATTGATTTATAATAATTTTAATTTTCTTCTCTTACTCTAGCATTGCCTGTTGTGTTTGTGTTACTGGAATTAGTGTTTGTATTTGTGCTACCACTTCCTGTATTTGTATTGGTATTTCCACTTCCAGTATTTGTATTAGTACTGGTATTTCCTCCGCCAGAAGTATTAGTATTTCCCGTTGTGTTTGTTGTATTTCCAGTTGTGTTTCCTCCAGTTGTTATATTTCCTGTTGTATTTGTATTGCCTGTTGTATTTGTTTTTGGAGCAGTGTGTACTGTACAATATTCTGTTACTTTTTCATTACCTGTTCTTGATGAGCCATTTACTGCTTTCCACAAACCTAATTTTTCTTTTGGTATTACTCCACCATAACTTTGATTTTTAGATGGGCAATATTCTGTTGCCAATTTTCCTGTTTCTGTACATATTTTTTGAACTCCATGTCCTTCACATTCATCTGGCAAATTATTTTCTGAAAATTCTTCCTTATATGTACTTGTGCAACTAGATGTAGCTAATCCTCCTGTTATTGAACATACTTCTCTTTCTACTATTCCACTTGGTTTATTAAAGTTAGCATTTTCTAGGTCTTTATGTATGTCTTTCATGATATTTGACCATATCATTCCTGCTGGGTTTCTTCCAGACCATTTTACCTCTTCATTATTGTCATATCCAAACCATGTTGCTGCTGCATAATATGGTGTCATTCCACATAGCCATCTATCACAGTTATCGTCTGTTGTACCTGTTTTTGCACATGTTTCCATTCCTGATATTTTACAATATGTTGCTGTTCCATAAGATGCTGTTACTGGTTCTTCTATGATACTTCTTGTTAAATATGCAGTTTGCTCAGATATTGCTCTTTGTGATTCTTGATTTGGTGTTAGTACTACATTTCCACTAGAATCTGTTACTTTTGTATAGAATGTTGGCTCAATATATACACCATCATTTGCTATTGTTCCATATGCTGCTGCCATTTCTAGTGGGCTTATACCATCTGTTATTCCTCCTATTGCTAATGATAATGTACTATCATCTTTTCCTTCAACTTCTCCTGATTTATATAGTGTGCTTACACCCATTTTTCTTAAATAGTCTATTGATTTATTTGGTGTTAATTCTCTCATTATTTTTACTGCTGGTACGTTTTGTGATCTTGCTATAAATTCTCTTATATTTATTAATTTATAATATCTGCTACCATCATTTTTTGGTGAATATCCATTAAAATCTGTTAATACATCATCATATACTGTTGATGCTGTTATTACTTTTTCTTCTAATGCTGGTGCTACATCTGCAATTGGTTTTATTGATGAACCTGTTTGTCTTACCATTTGTGTTGCTCTATTCCATCCTGTAGCATTTTGGTCGTCACTTAGTTCTCCTCCGACTGCTACCACTTGACCTGTTTTATAATCAATTATTGCCATACCTGCTTGTGCATGGTCATTTTTTAGTGTTCCATCTGCATTTTTATCTCTACCTTTTATTCTATAATCAGCTTTTTTGAATTCTTCTTCTACTCTTGATTGTATTGAAGAATCTTGTGTTGAATATATTGTAAGTCCACTACTATATACATATTTTTCTGCAAATTCTCTTGATACACCTTTTTCTTCCATTACTTGTTCAACAACTTGATTTACTGCTGCAGATGTATGATATGAATATGCATTATTTGATGTAATATTTCCTTTTGTAAATGTTAGCCCTGCTTCTGCTTTTGCTACTGCTGCATTGTATTCATCTTCATTTGTTATATATCCTTGGTCTTTCATTTCTGCTAATACTGTTAGTGTTTTATTTTTTATTTTTTCTTTAAGTTCATCTTGGTTTTTAGTTTCATCATATGGATTATATGCATTTGGTGAACTATTTATTCCTGCTAAGAATGCACATTCTGCTAAATCTAAGTCTTTTGCACTTTTATTGAAATAATATTGTGCTCCAAGTTCTACTCCGTGAAGATTATCTCCACCTACAAATAATATATTTAAGTACAACTCTAAGATTTGGTCTTTTGATATCATTCTTTCCACTTGGTATGCTTTTGCCCATTCTCTTACTTTACGCATAATGCCGGCAAAACCACTTGCATCATCATCACCAGTTATATTTTTTACTAATTGTTGTGTTATTGTACTTCCACCATATGAAGAACCTCCTTTAAATACTGTGTTAAATATTGCTCCTGCTGTTCTCCATATGTCCACTCCATTATGTTCATAAAATCTTTTATCTTCTATCGCTATGTATGCTTTTGGTAAATATGGGGACATTTCGTCTAATGTTACTATTTTCCTTTTTTCATCACTGCTTAAATTTGCAATTATATTCCCATCTTTGTCCAGAACTACTGAATTGGCTATTCCTATTATTAACTCGTCTTTACTTATTTGGAAGTCATCTCCAAATAGTCCAAAGAATACTGCTGCAATAACTCCTGCCCCTATTACACATAATAATAGTATTAAGATAATTACTATTTTTATTGCCATTGATAACTTTGGGTGTTTTTCAGACCATTTCCCGTTTTTGCCTTTTGTATTTTTGCCTTTTGTATTTTTGTCTTTTATGTTTTTTCTATTTGTATTTACTACTTTTGTGTCATCATCTCTTGATTTAGATGTTCTTTTTGTTGTTTTTCTATTTCTAGTTTTATATGTTTTTGTCTTGTCATTATCATTACTTCTTTTTTTTCTACTTTTACTTGGCATTTTTTACCTCCTTTGTAGGATAAAATTTAAGACAATAACATTATATTACATTTTTTTAAAAAAATAAAGTATTTAAGGAAAATTTAATATATGCCATTAAGTGAATATAATTCTTTAATTTTTACTTTATCCTTTTTTATTTTTTCAATTATATTTTTATATGGTTGAGATTTATAAAAATGGGCTTCGTATAGTTCTTTTAGCTTATATTTTTTATCGTCTAAATGATATTCTTGTGGATTTATTATTTCTATTTCATAATCATTTATAACTATTCCTTCAAATCTTTTTTTGGCTATGTTTATGCTTCCTTGCAAATTTACAATTATGGCTTTTTCATAAATATTATATTTATTTAATAATTCTTTTGGAAAATCGAAATTAAGTATTATTTTTGCTTTTGATAATCCTTTCTTTTTATTATTCATTACTGTTACTGCTATTCCTAGTTCTTTTTCCATGTTTTCTTCAATTTTTTTGAACTTTTCTATATGATTTGTTATGATATTAATTGATTTATATGTATTTGCCAATCTTTTTATTGTTTGCAATGTAATCTCTGTTGAATCATTTATTAAAATATATAGATTTGTTTCTTCATTTATCCTGTTTTCTTTATTTAATATGTATTCTAATATTTCTGGTACTAGTATTTTATATAGCCATTTTCCACCTATTATTTCTAATTGACTTTGATTTAATAAATCCATATATTCTTTTAATTTTTGAACATTTTTGCTTATGACAATTTTTTTACTGTTTGCTTTTTCTAGGATTTTCAATGTTTTTTGTGCTAGCTTTTTTTCTTTTTTTATATATATTTTTTCTGAATTTAATTTCTTTGAATCTACATTCTCTGTAATTATTTTATCTTTATTTATTGGCAAAATTATTCTATCCATTTCTAATTTTACTCTTGATAGTTTTTCTTCTAAAAAGTTTGGCTTGTCTGATTCTTCTATATAATACATAAAAAACACCTCTTACACAAATATATGTGAGGTGTTTTTATATTATTACCAATTATTAAATTATAGTTTTAAAATTTCTTCTTCTTTTAAGCCTGTAATTTCTTTTATATATTCTGTATTTTCTCCTTTTTCTTTTAACTTCTTTGCGATTTCTTTTTTAGTTTTTGTGCTTCCTTTTTCTATTCCTTGTTCAATTCCCTGTTCAATTCCCTGTTCAATTCCTTGCTCAATTCCTTGTTGAATTCCTTGTTGAATTCCTTGTTCTATTCCTTGTTTTAGTCCATCTCTAATTCCAGATTCTAAGCCTTCTTTATATGATTGTCTTTTTGCTGCCTTTTCATCCATTATGGCTTTTAATCTTAAGTCAGCTAATATTTGCATTCTTTCGTCTTCGCTCATTGTTTCTAGTTTTTCTTTTGCTTCTTTTATTCCTTTATTTTCTTTCATATATTCATCAACCTTCTTACTTTCTGGATTTTCCAAAAAATACATCCATTTTATAAGTTCGTTATTTTTTTCTTTTTCTTTTAATTTATGTATCTTTGGTAATTCAATTATATGCAATTCTAGGTATTCTGTCAATATGATCTTTCTACCTTTTCTTTCTATTATATTCCAGCAAAATTATATCTCTTTTTAACGACTGGTTTTCTACCTTTCCTATTCCTATAAATTTATTTTGCGAATATATTCTATAAATATCATCTAGATTTTTATAGTCTAATTTAACTCCGTTTAAAAATTTCTTTAACATTTTTTCATCTAAATCAATTCTTTTTTTCTTACTAAAAAATTCTTCAATGCTTATTATGTATTTTTCATTTTTCTCAATTTTCTCTTTTAGTTCTTCTATTGTTATACTATCTTCTATTTTAAAAATTCCTACTTCTAATCTTTTTAATTCTTTCATATATCCTATTGTGCCAAGTTTTGTTGCTATATCTTCACATAGACTTCTTATATATGTACCTTTACTACATTTTACTATAAATTCTATTGTTTTCTCTTTTTTATTTATCTTTATCAATTCAATTGAATAAATTTCAATATTTCGTGTTGGTATTTCTACTTGTTGCCCTTTTCTTGCGTATTCATATAGCTTTTTTCCATTTACTTTTATTGCAGAATATATTGGTGGTTTTTGTTCTTGTTTTCCTAAAAAAAATGACAATATTTTTTTCGCATTATCTTTTTCTAATATTTCTTCTTTAACTTCTTGTTCTTCGATTATTTTTCCCTCTGAATCTGCTGTATCTGTTTTTATTCCTAATTTTAATGTTACTTGATATTTTTTGTCATGATTTATTAGGTATTTTGAACATAGTGTTCCTTTCCCAATTAATAGTGGTAAAACTCCTTCTGCCATTGGATCTAATGTTCCTGTATGCCCTACTTTTTCGTTTAGTAGTTTTTTTACTTTATATACTATATCATGTGATGTACATCCCTTTGGCTTGTTTATAATAATAATTCCATCCATTTTGGTTCTCCTTTTATTCATTAAAGTATCCCTATTAGTATATTTCCATTTTTACATTTTTTCCTTTGAAAGCAAACACCATTTTTGTTATATTTGTAAATCCTCTTTCTTTTAAATTTGTTTCATACCCTTTTTCTTCTATTTGTTTTTTGGCATTTTCTATTGTGTCTTCTATTGTTTTTTCTTTATCTTGTCTATATACTTTGAATTCCATTATAAAACTATTTCCGTTTTTCTCTTTTGGTTCTAGCATTATATCATATCTTCCTACACCTGATTCTCTATTTGAATTTACATAGTAACTATCTTTTAGTCCTACTAACATTCCTAGTACAAATGCATGGTAAAAGTTTTCTGCTGTGTTTTCTCCTACATCCATATAGCTAAACATTTCTTTTACTAATATTTTAAATTTATATTCAAATTCATCAAAATTTAATGTTACTAAGTCTTTTAATATGCTTCTTAAGTCATTTCCTATTACTTTATTTCTAAACCATTCATCTATTATTTGTTGGAACAAAATCTTTATCTCATAATTTGGAATTTTTACTTTATATATATGCATTGCTAGGTCTACTACTCCTGTTATTTTTAAATATCCTGTTCCTAGTAATAGTCCCCAGATATTATCTTCATTGTTTTCTATTCCTACTATTATTGTTTCTAAGTTTATTGGTACTTCTATTTCTTCGTCATTTAATAATCTTTCTATTCTTTCTTTTACTGTTACTGAATTTTTTAATATTAACTTTATTAAGTCATTTGAGCTTGTATTTACCCAATATGGTACTAGTTGTCTCTTAGTTAAATAATTCAATATACTCCATGGATTATATATTTCTTCTGTATTTCCTATTGTATATCCATCATACCATTTCTTTATTTCTTCTTTTTCGTCTTCTATGTTAAAATCTTCTATGATTTTATCCATTTCCTTTTCTGTTATTCCGAAATCTTCACTAAATTCGTTATCTAATACTGTATATACATCAAAATTATTTGCTCCACTGAATATACTTTCTTTTGCTACTCTACTTACTCCTGTTAGTACTGTTTTTTCTAAGTATGGATTATCTTTGAATGTTGTTCCATAAAATGTTTTGAAAAATCTTACTGCTTCATCATAATATCCTTCTACATATGCATTTTGTAATGGTACATCATATTCGTCTATTAGTAATATCACTTGTTTTCCATAATGCCTGTTTAAATATTTTGATAATTCTATAACACTAGTTTTTAATGCATTTTCATCTTCTCTTGCATATAATATATCTAATATTTTTTCTTTTTCTTCTGGATATATTTTATCACTGTCTAATAAATATCTATGTGCTTGATACATATTCATCATTGCTGTTTTCATATCTAGTAACATATTGTCATAATTTCTATCTTGTACATCTTTTAGTGTTAAATATATTACTGGATAATTTCCTAATTTTGATGTGTATTCTTCTTCTTGTTCCATTATTTTTAGTCCTTCAAATAGGTCTTTGCTATCTTTTGCTGTATTATCAAAATAATATTTTAACATACTCATATTTAATGTTTTCCCAAATCGTCTTGGTCTTGTTACTAATATTACTCCTGCTTGGTTGTCTATTATATGTTTTATATACATTGTTTTATCTATATAGTAATTTTTCCTTAATCTTAACATTTTAAAATCACTTATTCCTATACCTATTCCTATATTACTCATATACCATTCTCCTTTCTCTTGTTGCTATTCTACTACATAAAAGTAAAAATAGCAAGCTTAAAGTAAAAGCATAAACGATACTTTGAAAAAAATTGCTAAGAAGGAAAATATGAGTTTTAATAATGTTTTGGTCAGTTGCATCCAAAATTCTTTAGATGAAATGGATTTAAAAAATATATATTTAATTAATAATCCCCAAAAAACATTTACAAAATTTCAATGTCCTTTGGGGTTAACTTTTACTTTGAGTTTTTTATTTGTATTTATATATATTTTATGAATGTGATTTATAATAAATTATAACTTATAATTTACAAAACTTTCCTAATTTCTTTTAATACTTGTTCTTTTACTTGCTCAACTGTTCCTTGAATTAAAGCACCTGCTGCTTTTGGATGACCTCCACCGCCAAATAAGAAGCAAATATCAGAAACATTGATATTTCCAGTAGATCTCATTGAGATTTTATATACATTTTCATCATCTCTTTGTCTAATAAATACAGAAACTTCAACTCCTTCAATACTTCTACCTTCTTCTACAATTCCCTCATGGTCTCCAGGTTCTGCATTTACTTCTTCTTCATCTTTTTTAGTTATATATGTAAACGCTACTTTTCCATTTTCTAATAATTCTAACCTATCCATGCTTCTTTTTAATAATTCAAAGTTTGCTTTTGTTTTTGTTTCCAATACTCTTTCATATATTTCTGAAACATTTATACCTTTTCTTAATAAATCAGCTGTAAATTCAAATGTTTCTGGAGTTACACTTGAATATTTGAATCCGCCTGTATCTGTAATAATTCCTGTCAATATACAAGTTCCTATTTCTGTATCAATATTTATATCAAAATATTCAAACATTCCTGCCAATATTTCGCAACAAGCTGGAGATACTGGATTTACAAAGTTAATATCTCCATACATTGTATTGCTTCCATGGTGGTCTATTACTATTGTCTTTTTTGCATTTTCAAAATATTCGTTTGCCATAACTCTTTTTAAATCCGCACAGTCTACTGTAATTGCTAAGTCATAGTTTTTAATATCTGATTCTTGTTTTACATCTTTTGCTCCAGGCAAAAAATTGAAAGTTCTTGGAAATTCTGTAAGTATCACATCACTATTTTTTCCTATGCTTTTTAATGCCATATGCATTCCAAGGCTACTTCCTATTGCGTCTCCATCTGGTGATTCGTGTGTTAATATTACTATTGAATTTGCTTTTTTTATTTCTTCTAAAATATTATCCAATGTCATTATCTTCACTCCCATTTACTTCTTTTTTTGGCATTATTTCTTTTAATATATTATCTATTTTTGCTCCATATTCTATTGAGTCATCTATCTCAAATGTTATTTCTGGTGTATTACGCAAATTGATTCTTTTTGCCAATTCTGTTCTTATATATCCTGAAGCATTTTTTAAACCTTTCATGGTTTCTTGTAAGTTTTTAGCTCCCATTATGCTTACATAAACTTTAGCATATTTTAAGTCAGTAGATACTTTGACTTTTGTTACACTAATTAATCCTGTAATATTTGGGTCTTTTAATTCACGGTCTATAATATTACTTAATTCTTTTTTGTATTCTTCGTCTATACGATTAATTCTGTTGTTTACTCTTTTTTGCATTTTACTTTACTCTCCTTTCTTTAAAATTTTTTAAAGAAATATAATATTTTAGATGAACTAACTACCTCATATGATAAGTCCGACCAGTAAGACACGGAATTTTAATGTATAGTTCATCAGATTTATAACTGATATTAAAATATTTTACTTTTTAACTTCTTCCATAATATAAACTTCAATTGTGTCTCCTTCTTTTATGTCATTATAATTTTCAATTTGCATACCACATTCAAAGCCTTTAGAAACTTCTTTTACATCATCTTTAAATCTCTTTAATGTAGCAAGTTTTCCATCATGTATAACAACATTATCTCTAATAACTCTTACTCCTGCATGTCTTTCTACTTTTCCAGATGTTACATATCCTCCTGCTATTGTACCAACATTAGAAATTTTAAATGTTTGTCTAACTTCTACATTTCCTATAACTTTTTCTTGATATTTAGGATCTAACATTCCCTTCATTGCTGCATCAACATCATCTATTGCTTGATATATTACAGAATATTGCTTTATTTCTACTCCGTCACGTTCTGCCATATCTTTTGCACTTGGCATTGGTCTTACATTAAATGCTATTATTATTGCATTAGATACCTTTGCAAGCATTACATCTGACTCTGTAACAGCTCCTGCTGCACTATGGATTACTTTTACTTTTACTTCTTCATTAGATAATTTTTCCATAGATTGTTTTACAGCTTCTACTGAACCTTGAACATCTGCTTTTACAATCAAATTTAATACTTTTATATTTCCTTCTTCCATTTGGCTAAATAAATTATCTAATGTTACTTTAGTTGTAGCATTTATTGCTTTTTCTCTTGCTTGACGTTTTCTTCTTTCTATTAAATGTTTTGCCATTTTTTCATCTTTTACTTCATAGAATGTGTCTCCAGCTTCTGGCACATCTGTTAATCCCATTATTTCTACTGGTGTTGATGGTCCTGCTGATTTTACTTTTTTACCTTTATCATTTATCATACTTCTTATTCTACCAATTGAAGAACCTACTACTATTGTATCTCCTACATCAAGTGTTCCTCTTTGAACTAGCATTGATGCAATTGCTCCTTTTGATTTATCTAGTCTTGCTTCTATTACAACACCTTTTGCTTGTTTATGAGGATTTACTTTTAATTCTAATACATCTGCTTCTAATAATACCATTTCTAATAATTGATCAATATTTAAATTCTTTTTAGCAGATATTGGAACACAAATTGTGTCTCCTCCCCATTCTTCTGGTACTAATTCATATGTCATTAATTCTTGTTTTACTTTATCTACATTTGCATCTGGTAAATCAATTTTATTAATTGCTACAATTATAGGAATTCCTGCTGATTTAGCATGGTTTATTGCTTCAACTGTTTGTGGCATTACACCATCATTTGCAGCAACTACTAATATTGCAATATCTGTAATCTGTGCACCTCTTGCACGCATTGCTGTAAATGCTTCATGTCCAGGTGTATCTAAGAATGTTATTTGTCTTCCATTTGCATTTACTGTATAAGCTCCTATTGCTTGTGTAATTCCTCCTGCTTCTCCACTTATTACATTTGTTTTTCTTATTGTATCTAATAATGATGTTTTACCATGGTCAACATGACCCATAACTACTACTACAGGTGGTCTTGTTACTAAATCTTCTTCTTTATCCTCTGAATCATCAAATAGAATATCTTCCTCTGTTACAGTTTCTTTCTTTTTAGCTGTTATTCCAAATTCTCCTGCAACTAAGAAAGCTGTATCAAAATCTAATTCTTGATTGATTGTTGCCATTATTCCATATCCTAATAATTTTTTAATAACATCTGCTGTTGTTTTCTTCATTTCTGCCGCTAAATCTTTTACTGATATATTTTCTGGAATTTCTATTTCTGTTAATTGGAATATTTTTTGCTTTGTTCTATTCTCATCACTTTTTTGAATTTTTTTCTTTCCTCTTCTTCCTCTTTGTGTTGTTAAATCATAATAGTCTAACATTCCACCATCTTGTTCGTCAAACATATTTGAAAGTCTACTTGTTTGTTTCAAGCTTTTTAATTTTCCTTCATCAAAATTATTACTATCATTTCTTCTCGTTCTAGATTTCTTTTGGTTTTTTGCAGAATCTTCAAATTTACTATTATTTTTTTGTTTATCGATATTTTTGTTATATTCTCTTATACTTTCTTTTTCTGGAACTTCTACTGACATAATATTTTTGATATTTTTCTCTATCCCCTTTTCATCAAGAGGTCTTTTATTTCCAAAACGATTTTGGTTATTGTATCCACCTCTATTTCTGTTATCATTATTAAATTTATTATTTTTATTAAAGTTATTATTTTTATTGTCCCTATTAAAATTATTTTTATTCCTATTTTTGTTCATATCAAAGTCGTTATTTTTCTTAACTTCTTTTTGTGTTGCTGTTTTTTGCATATATGTTTCTTTTTCTCCTTGTATCATAGTTGCTTTTTCTATTTTCTTATCTTGAGTAATTTCTTGTGTTTTTTCTTCTGCTTTTTCTTGCTTTTTCTCTTCTTCTTTTTTAGGAGGTTCTTCCTTCGTCAATCCAAAAAGTTCACTAACAGTTTTAGGTTTATTAGGTTTATTTCTATACACTATATTAAAATCCTTATTATGCTTTCTTTCTACAAATCCAATATTATTTGTTTTTTCTACTTTCTTTTGCTCTGTTTTTTTGTCTTGTTCATCTGAAATAATAACTTCTCTTCTTATTATCACTGGAGCTTTTTGTTCTTTTTCTTTTGTTGTTTCTTTTTTATTTTCTTTTACTGCTTCTTTATTTTTTCCTTTTGATGCTTCTTTATTATTTTCTTTTTGGATTTTATTATCTTTTGCATTTAGTTTTTCTTCTATTTTTACAGCTTCCTCTTCTGTTACCCCACTTAAATGACTTTTTGCTTCTATTTGTAATTTATTAGCTACTTCTAAAACTTCTTTGCTTGTTAATCCTAATTTTTTTGCTATTTCATGAATTTTTATTTTACCCAATAGAATCACCCCCACTATATACTATTCTCTTAATTTCTCTTGCCAAATTCATATCTGTTATTCCTAATATTGCTTTATTTGTTTTTCCTATAGCAGTACTTAAATTTGAAATTGTTCCAAAAAATATTGTTGGCACTTTTGCTTCATCTGCTATCTTTTTAAACTTTAATTTTGTCTTTTCAGAACTATTTTCTGCTAATATCAACAGTCTAATTCTTCCTCTTACTATTTCTCTTTTTACACTATCAGCACCAAAAGCCATTTTTCCTGCTTTAGCAGCCAGTCCTATTAAACCTAATACCTTATTTTCCAAGAATTACACCTCTTAAACTTTCATAAATTTCATCAGATATATTTATTTCAAATACCCTGTTTAATCTCTTTGATTTTTTTAGCTTTTCTAAACACTCTACATTATTACAAATATATGCACCTCGTCCATTCAGCTTTCCTGTTTTGTCTACTAATATTTCATTAGCTTTGTTTTTTACTATTCTAATTAAATCCTTTTTATCTTTTTTTTCATTACAGCCCATACATGTTCTTTGTGGTATTTTCTTCATTTTATCATCTCCTCTTAAAGATGTAACACTACTGATTTGATGGTTGGAAAAGAATTTGCGTTTTGGCTAGGCAAACGAGTGAGAAAACCGGAGGTGTGCGTTTGCACATTGAGGATTTTCGAAACGATGTTTAACAACGCCAAAACCAAATTATTTTTCAACCTATTCTTGTGCTTTTTGTAACATCTCTCTAAATTGGCTTTCTGATTTTATATCTATTTTCCAATTTGTTAATCTTGCTGCCAATCTTGCATTTTGTCCAGATTTTCCTATAGCTAATGATAATTGATCATCTGGTACGATTACCTGTGCAAATTTTTCTTTTTCTTTTATATCTACTGCCAATATTTGAGCAGGAAGTAATGCAGCTGCAATGTATATACTTGGATCTTCATTCCACTCTATTACATCTATTTTTTCCCCATTTAGTTCATTTATTACATTTTGTATTCTTACTCCTTTTTGCCCTACACATGAACCTACTGGGTCAATATTAGGGTCTGGTGAAAATACTGCTACTTTACTTCTATATCCTGGATCTCTTGAAACACTTTTAATTTCAATTACACCTTCATATATTTCAGGTATTTCAAATTCTAATAATTTTCTTACGAAATCAGGATGACTTCTAGATACTATTACCTGTGGTGCTCCTTTTTGTCCTTTTTCTACATCTAAAACTACACCTTTTATTTTTTGATTTACATGATATTTTTCTGTAGGTATTTGTTCTTTTACTGGCATAACCCCTTCTAACTTTCCTAAATCCATTACAACTATATTATGGTCAGCCTTTTGAATTATTCCAGAAACTATCTCACCTTTTCTATCATTAAATTCATTGTATGTTATTTCTCTTTCTACTTCTCTCAATTTTTGAATTATTACCTGTTTTGCAGTCTGTGCTGCTATTCTACCAAAATCTTTTGGTACAATCTCTATTTCTACTGAATCTCCAATTTTTAGTTGTTTATTTATTTTTAATGCTTCTTCCAATGAAATCTCTAATGTTGTATTTGTAGGCTTTTCTACAACTTCTTTTATAGCATATATATGTGTTGCTCCTGTTTTATGGTCTATATCTACTTTAACATTTTCTAAAGAATCAAAATTTCTTTTGTATGCTGTAACTAATGCTGTTTCTATTGATTCTAATACATATTCTTTTTTAATTCCTTTTTCTCTTTCTAATTCTTCTAAAGCTAGAACTAATTCTTTATTGTCTATAGCTTTCATTACTTCATTCCTCCTTATAGGGATAATTTTTACTCATCCCAATTATATATTGTTTTTATTTGTGATATATTTTTTCTTTCTAATTTTATTTCTTTGCCATCTTGCTCTATTAAAATTTCTTCATTCGTAAAAGCTTTCAATTTTCCTATATAGCTTTTATTGCCTTCAGCATCTTTTTTAAATAGATTTATTGTAATTTCTTCTCCTATATTTTGTTCTAAATGCTTATCTTTTCTTAATCTTCTTTCTATTCCAGGTGATGATATTTCTAAGAAGTACTGTTGTTTTATATAGTCTTCTTCATCAAGTTTGTCTTTTATTGCGTCATTCACTTTTTCACAGTCTTCTATTGTTATTCCTTTTGGATTATCTATAAATATTCTTAGGAAGTAATCTTTTCCTTCTTTTAGATATTCTATATCATATACTTCATATCCTATATTTTCTATTATTGGCCTTACTAAATTTTCTACTTTTTCTTCTATACTTGCCAAAGTATCCCTCCTTTTTTTCCAAAAGTTAAGAGTGGGTTCTGTGCCCACTCTTTTGTCTTAACTATGCTTTTATTATTATACCCAATTTTTTCTAAAAATGCAATACTTTTTATGAATTTTTTTCTACTAAATTAAATGTATATTGATATTTTTTGTACTTCACACTGAAATTTTGTTGGCTAACCAATTGTACTTCTTCTCCGTATTTTTCCTCTACTTGTTCTAACAACACATTATTTCCTGCATTTATAAGCCATATTCTTCCAGTATAATTATCTAAAAAACTTAAATCATACACTGTAGTCATATTAGGTCCATATGCTTTATATGCTTCTTCTACGTTCCAATGCTCTTTATCATAAAAATATTGTGTGTATTCTGGCAAGTTTGCAGATATTATAAATCCACTTCCTTCGTTTCCATATACTAATATGTCACCTTCTTGGATATTTTCTTTTATGTAGTTTATTGGTTCACTATTGCTTAAGTCATAATTTGTTTGTATCATATTGATATTTACAATTGTTGCAATAATAACTGTTAAAATATATATTACTAAATTTACTTTTCTGTTTCCTAGTTTTTCCATTATAAATGCTAGGAAGAAAATAAATAATCCTGTTATTAATAATAAATATCTTGCGTATATTATTGATCTTCTTAATACTATTGATACAACTATTGCTCCTAATATAACTGCAAAATATATTATAATTGCATATCTTGCTGATTTTATGTCTTGTTTATTCTTTGATTTTATATTTTTTATTATTAAATATATTACATATACTGTTATTATTAACCCATATATAATTGCAATCCAATTATTAATATATATTGAATCATCTAGGTTACCTGTAAATTGGAATTCAAACATGTCAATAAATGTTTTAGGGAATTTCCATTGTACCCAAAATCCTGCTGAAACTTGGGACATTTGAGTTAATAATGACATTATCCATGGTATGTATAAAATTATTTGTATTATTCCTTGTACTAAGAATGTTATTAGATCTTTTGTGAATTTTCTTTCTTTTATTGCATTTTTTAATAAGAATATGAATAATAATATGTTTATTATGCCTGCTGACATTAATCCATAATAATGTGTATATGCTGAGGCTAAACTAAATATTGCAAATATTATCCAATTTTTTATGCTTTTATTTCCTTTAAATATTCTATAAGCATATATTGCCATTATTGTAACAAATAACATTCCTACAGTGTACATTCTTATTTCACTTGCATATATTACATTTACTGGTAAAAAATATACTAGGAATGAGAATAATAACCCTACTTTTTCTCCAAAATCTTTTCTTATATGTGTATATCCTAATATTCCTAAGATTGAAAGTGAAATTACTGATATTAGTCTGAATGCTAATATATTATTTCCAAATATTAGAGATACTATTTTTAATATCCAATAATATAATACCGGATGTACATCATATCCACCTATACTCCATATTTCTCCAAATGTATGATTGTTTGAAATTGCAACTGAATAACTTTCATCAAACCACAAATTTGTATGAAATGCCGCTAAAGCAATAAAAATTATACCTAATATTATTATCGTTATATGTATATGTTTTAATTTAATATTCTTTATGCTTAATTTCTTCATTATTTTCTCCTTTGATTAATTTTTTCTTAAAAATTTAAAGAATTGACTCTAAATCAATTCTTTTTCAGTTTTCAATTCTTCTTCTATCTTAGTTATTTCATTTATTTTTATATTTCTAACATGGTTGATTTTCTCCCATTTTGTGTTTCTTTTAAATAAGCATTTAAAATTAATTAATAACCATGATCCCATAAATAATGGATAACACAATAATCCTTTAATCATAGGTTTTATTGGTCTTTTATCTAGCCACATTGCAAACATACTTGTTACTATTGGGAATAAGAATGTTGGTACTAAATATCTTAATATATTTATCATTAAATCTGCTTGTGTTATTGCACTTCCTGCATACATTAAAAAGTTTGTTAATAATAATATAATTGTTAGTACAAACATTGGTATACTTCCTACAATATATAAAAATCCGTCAACATTCATCATTGTCTTTTTATCTTTTATGGCTTTTGCTAATGATTTTGTATATTCTTTTATACATTGCATATGTCCTACTGTCCATCTACTTCTTTGAGACCAACTTTGTTTAAATCCTACTGGTTGTTCATCATATACTATAGCATCTGTTGCCCAACCTAATTTCTTTCCTTTTATTATTCTTTGTAAAGAAAATTCAATATCTTCTGTCAATGTTTTTGTTTGCCATCCATCTGGTTTTAAGACATCAAATCTTACCATAAATCCTGTACCATTTAATAATGGTGATAATCCAACATTATATCTTGCTAAATGGTAAAATCTATGCATTGTCCAGTAAAATAATGCATATCCTGATGTTATCCAGCTATCTGTTGGATTTTTTATATCCCTATATCCTTGAACAACATCTTCTCCTTGGCATAATTTTTTATTCATGTTTTTTATAAAGTTTTTGTCTACTATATTATCAGCATCAAATACACAAAGAGCATCATAATCTGCATTTTCTTGTATTTTTTGTTTAATAAACCAATCTAATGCAAATCCTTTTGTCTTCTTTTCAGGATCGAATCTTTCATATACTATAGCCCCTGCGTCTCTTGCAACTTGTGCTGTTCTATCTGTACAGTTATCTGCTATAACATATATGTCATATAATTCTTTATTATAATTTTGATTTTTTAAGCTTTCTATTAAATTTCCCACAACTGCTTCTTCATTATGTGCTGGTATTATTGCCATGAATTTGTGGTCTTTTTTTACTTTTAAAGGTTTGTCTTTCAATTTTATTAATGAGCATACACTTATACATAATTGATATAACCAGAATATGGTTACTATCCAAACTAAGGCTTCTCTTAGTATATATAAATACTCCATTTTTTTACCTCTCTTTTTTCTTTTTTAAATTTATATTCATTACCTTTTCTATTATACTATTTTTATCTAAAATATGCAACTTTTTTTGGAAATTTAATGAAATTTTAAGATATTATCCTTTTAATTGCTTTAACATCCATAAATTTTTCATATAGTTTGAAATATTATCATCAATTAAAGTTGAAGTAGCATACGCTTCCTTATCGTCTGCAGATTTTTTTATTTTATTGGCTTCTTGTAGTAATAAAGTATAATCTTCTATTAAATTTTCAATTACTATAGTGTCGCTTAGTTTTTCATTTTTCGCCTCTTTTATAGAAGTTGTTGCTAAATAATCTTTCATTGTTCCTAAAGGTTCATATCCTAGCATTAATATATGTTCTGCCACAATATCAATTTGCTCATTTATTTCATCATAATAATTTTCTAATTTTTCATGTAATATAAAAAAATGAGGTCCTTTTATATTCCAATGATAATTTTGTAATTTTCTATAAAATACTGCTAAATCAGATAAAAATTTATTTAAATCTTTTACTAAATTTTCCATTTTATATCTTCCTTTCATGCTTTTTTAAATATAATTGTAGTGTAACCAAATTTTTGTATCATATTCATTTTTATTTTTGGAAGATACTTTGTTTTTTTGATACTATTTTTTTGAAGATTTTTCCAAAATTTCAAAAAATCTTTTTTCTTTTTTAATATCATTGCTAGAATCTATAAACTTAATTTTATTTTCTAAATTATAATCATTTTTATAATTTTCAAAATCTTCATTTAATAAATTTTTTTCTTTTAGTATTTCTTTTAGGTGTAAAGCAAGCCTTGGTGAACCATCAAAAAATTCAATATTTTCTCCTAAAATTTCTTTAATCCCTTCTTTAACTAATGGATAATGAGTACATCCTAAGACTACATTTTTTACAATACCTCTATATTTTTCAAGTTCCAATTTTAAAACTTGTTTTATTTCTTTTTCATTACCATCTTCTATTTTATCAGCTAATCCTACACATGGTAATATATATGTTTTATTATTATTGTACTTTTTTAATAATAAATTAAATTTTTCACTTTCAATTGTTCCTTTTGTTGCCATAATTAAAGTAGGTTTATCATACGAATAATCATGTACCATTTTATATGCTGGTTCGATTGCTATAATGGGCAGATCATTATATTTTTCTCTTAAAAAACTGGAAGCAATTGCACTCGCTGTATTACAAGCAATGACTATAGATTTACAATTATTCTTTAATAAATTTGCTACTATATTGTCACAAATCTTTAGTATTTCCTCTTGATTTTTATCTCCATATGGATTATTTTTTGAATCACTATAATATATATAATTCTCATTTGGTAATACTTTTATTATTTCTTTTAAAACTGTTACTCCTCCAATTCCTGAGTCAAATATTCCTATATTCTCCATTTGTTTCTCCTTTTTGGTCAATTGGGGACAGGTACCATTTAACCATTTTTGGTCAAATGGTACCTGTCCCCAATTGACCATTATTTAAAATATGTTTTTACAGTTCCTTTTCCTTTTTCTGATGTTATTTCCAAAACTGCTCCACTTAATATAGCCATTTGTGGTGCTACATGTCCTATATCTGCTCCTGTAATTATAGGTATTTCTAAATCCTTTAATGCTTCTTTTACCGCTTCATCAAAACTTATTTCATAATCTTCTCTTACAAATAAAGGTCTTCCAAAAATTATCTCTCTACAATACTTAAAGTAATCTGCATTTTTCATTTGCCATAATATTCTAAATAGTTCTGGTGTTGACATTTCAAAACATTCTAAGAACCATATTATTCCATCTTTTTTGTACTTTTCTATATAATCATTTATATAGTCATATTTAGTTCCGAAAAATGTTTTTATACAATCTAAACATCCTCCTATGGTTCTTCCTTTTATTTCAATTTTATTTTCTCCTGTGATATTTTTCCATTCTACTTTTTCTGTTAAATCGTATGTTTTATTAGTAGTATTTTCTTCTGCTTGTTCTGAAAAAGGGATTACTTTTTCGTGTTTTTCAAATGAATGTTGTACAATTTCTTCTCCTGATTCAATTTTTAGTGCATCTGTTAAGTTTCTATATAGTGGTCTCATTGCATAATTTTTTATTGTTTGACAATACATTGTTGGTATTTCTAAAATTGTATTAAATAAAAAATTAATACTTGTAATGTCAGAAAAGCCTTGTAACCACTTTGGTTTCATATTTTTTAATTCATTAAAATCTAAGTAGTCTAACATTTCTATTAAGAAATCTCCACCTGTTGCAAATATTATTAATTTTACATCGTCATTTTTTAATAATTGCATAAATTCTTTTGCTCTTTGCTCTCCACTAGTACTTCTTCCTTTATATTCTTTGCAAACACTTTCTGTTTGGATTACTTTATAACCTAATTCTTCTAATTGCTTTTTAGCTAAATTTAATTCTTCAATCTTTTCTGGCTTAACAATTCCACCAGAGGGTGCACAAATTCCTATTGTATCACCTTTTTTTAAAAATTCTGGATAATTCATTAATATCACTTCCTTCTTTTTGTATTGTTAGTATTATACACAAAAGTTTTTTATTATACAATAGGGATTTTGGGACAGACCTTGTAACTTTTTATTTGAATTTTTTGTTTTTTATAGAACTTCTCAAAAGTTCACTGCATAATATTATACTGGTGGTAATATGTTTGAGATTGAAAAGGTTGTCTTAGAAAAAAATTTGTATTATCGAGGAGAATTAATTTTGAAATATACTATTTCTTATCCTAGAATTATTTCTAATTTATATATATACTCAACTAGGAAATTTAACTCTTTTAATAGGATGATTGCTCTGAGTTTAAAAATGTACGCTGAAAAAGATTTATTTAATGAATCTAAAGAAATATATGAATATAATCATTCAAATGGCTATCCAATCATGGTTTATGAACTTAATTATGATTTTGAAATTACATATAATGATAATTTTATTTTAAGTTTGTTTTCTAATGAATATATTTTTACTGGTGGAGCACATGGTTCAACTGTTAGAAAGTCTCAAAATTGGGATATGAAACTTGGTGAACAATTTAAACTTGACTCTGTCTTTAAAGATGATCCTAATTATTTGCTTTTCATTTTAAGAGATATCATCCGTCAAATTGAACTTCAGATAGAACAGGATTCTCAACAATATTTTGACAATTATTGTTGTTTGGTTTTAGATACTTTTAATCCTAACCAATTTTATTTATATGATAAAAATACTATTGTGATTTTTTTCGGACAATATGATATTGCTCCTTATTCTTCTGGAATTCCTACTTTTAAAATACCAATTTAATTGCAAAATTTGAGGTCCGTCCCCAAAATCCCCAAGAAAAATTGCTTGTCAATTTTTCTTCTCACCGATTTGTAATTTCATAAAATGAAATTACAAAGGCAATAGTGATTATAGCACACGTTTATCAAATGAAATTTGATAAATGTAGGGATTTTAAGGACCGTCCCTAAATCCCTATATATTTTTTATGTTTTTCTTTTTAAATACTATAAATGCTACTATCATCATTATTAAGAAGTAAATTATACATATTACAATAGATGATAACATTGTCATATTTGGCATCATCGGTAATGCTCCAAATAAATATTGTGATAAATCCCAATTCATTGTTACAAAGTATTTTAGTATTTGCACATTAAATGTTATTGCTATTTGATTTATTATTGATGCTGACATAAATCCTAATAATGAAATTGTGATTGCAAGTGCACTATTATTAAATATTGTACTTAATGCAAATGCTAATGTTCCAAGTAATATGATTATTGGCAATTGTGTTAATATTTGTAGTCCTAAATATGCGAATACATTTATTTCTTGTATTGCATTTGTATTAAAGTTATATTCTACTATTGGTATTGACAGACTATCAAATCCAAACATTATTCCGCCTACTATTAATTGCATTACTAATATTGTTACTATTGTGAATACTATGATTATTAATGTTGTTAAAAATTTAGCAAGTAATATTTTCTTTCTTGAATATGGTTTTATTAATAGTAGTTTTATTGTTCCTTTATTAAATTCTTCGCTTACTATTGTTCCTGCTATCATTACCACTATTACGATTATAAATAGGCTATATTGATTCATAAAGTTTTCTAATATGCCTCTTAAGTCATCACTTTTATTTATATCTACCTTATTTTCTAATATATATCTATTTTCTTCTACATATTTTAAACTTTGATTATATTGTTGCTTTTCATTATATGTTAAGCTATCAAGATTTTGTTCTAATTCAGCTACAGTTATAGAATATGATTGATATGCTTCTAATGCTTGATTTAAATAATCATTCCCATATTTTATTTCTTGATTTATTCTATATTCTGCTACTTCTTTACTTATCTCTGCTTGTTTTATTTGAATCTCTAAGTCTTTTATTAATTGTTTATCTTCTGTATTATTTCTTTGTTCTTTTAAATTGCTTAATGTTTCATTTGCTGTTTCTAAATCTTCATTTGCAAAGTATCTCCAATCGTCATTATCTAATTTTTGTTGTAATTCGTCTATTTGTGCTTGCATTTCTTGTGCTTTTGTTTCATCTTTATTTACTCCATATTCATATGTGTTCTTTTCATTTATTAATGGAGATATTTTATTGTATATAATTTGTATTTGCCATGAGTTTTCTGGATATTTATTTGTTAATTTTGCTGTATCCAATTCTGATTTTATTCCTATATACATTGTGTTGTCTGATGCTTTATTTGGATCTAATGTTTCTAATGTACTTTCCATACTTTTTATAGTTTCCTCACTGTATCTATAATATGATGAATAACTATTTGTTACATATTTTGTCATACAGTTACTGAATATGATAAATGCTAATACTACTAAAAAAGTTATATATATAGTTTTCTTTTTAAATATTTTGGTTAATTCATTTTTTATTAAACTAATCAATTACATTCCCCCCTGTCTTTTCCAAAAATGCATCTTCTAATGATTTTTGTTCTTCTTTTATTTCATAGATTTTTATCGCATTTTTTACAAGTTTGTTTACTATTTCTGGTACATTTTCTTTTTCTGTTTCTACTTTGAATTCGGTTTTACTTATTATGACTGCTTCTTCTATGACTTTCGCTGCTTTTTCGCTATTATCTACTTCAAATATGTGTATATTTTTATGTGATGCATTTTTCATTTCTGATATCTCGCTTGTTTCAATTATTTGACCATTTTTTATGATACATATTTTATTACAAAAACTGTCTAGTTCTGCTAAGTTATGACTTGAAATTAATATTGCCATTCCTTCTTTTTGAGCTAATTCTACTAACAGCTCTCTCATTTCCTTTATTCCTTCTGGATCTAGTCCATTTGTTGGCTCATCTAAAATTAATAAATTTGGCTTGTGTATTATTGCTTGTGCTATTCCTAATCTTTGCCTCATTCCGAAGAGAATATTTTGATACTTTATCATTTATTCTATTTTCTAGTTTTACTAATTTTACTACTTCGTCAATTCTTTTTTTGTCTACATTTTTGTACAAATTTGCTACTAATTTTAGGTTTTCATATCCTGTTAGATACATATACATATCTGGATTTTCTACTATTGCTCCTACTTTTTCTATGGCTTTTGTAAAATTTTTCTGTACATCATAACCATTTATATATACTGTTCCACTTGTTATTCCCTGTAATCCTAATATTAATTTTATTGTTGTTGTTTTTCCTGCTCCGTTTGGTCCTATAAATCCTAAGATATCTCCTTTTTTCAATTCTAAAGATACATCTTTTAGAATCAGTCTTTTCCCAAATTTCTTGGAAATGTTCTCACATTTTAAAACTGTTTCCATTTTTACTACATTCCTCCTTTTAAGTTCTTTTTGAATGAAAAAATGAATTCGTTATAACTTTTTCATTCTTTTTTAATTGTCTTTATTCTAACATATATATTTTACTAATTCCATTTATTTTTTCTTAAATTTACCTTAAATTTATTTATATTTTCTTAAGAATTAATGAAATTAATAAAAGAATAGAAATTACAAAATTTATTTGTATTATTTTTCTATTCTCTTTTTAGCTTTATTTACTTACTTTTCTTATATTAATTTTTTATCTTTTAATTTTCGAAACATTATCCTTAATGCTAATTCTCTATGACTATGCATTTCTTTTTCTGTTTCATTTTTCAAATTTCCCATTACTTCATTAAATCCTTCTGGGATAAATATAGGTCTAAATCCAAAACCTACTAAATTTTTATACTCTTTTGCCACTATCCCTTTACTTTCTCCTCTTGCTACTATTTTTTCTCCACTTTTTAGTATTCCTGTTAATACACATACAAATTTACATTTTCTATCTTCAGGATTTTCATATTGTCTCATTTTATCTAAAATTTTGTCTAATATTTGTTTTTGTGTTGCATTTGGTCCTGCATATCTAGCTGAATAAACTCCTGGTTCTCCATTTAATTTTTCTATGCATAATCCCGCATCATCTGTTAATATTAGCTCATATTTTATATTATTTTTCTTGCAATATTTTTCTATTGCTTTTGCTTTTATTTCTGAGTTTTCTTCAAATGTTTTTCCATCTTCTATGATTTCTTCATTAAAGTCTATGTCTTTTAATGTTTCTATTTCTATATTTTCTATTTTATCTTCCATTATGATTTTTTTTAAATTTTCTACTTTGCCTTTATTTGTTGTTCCATATATAATTTTCATAGTTACTCCTCCTCGTGTAATATTTTTTATCTTTTATAAGAAAGTGCTGATGTTTATCTTAGAAAAATGCCTTCATTATACCTTACTTAATTATTTATTATATTTTTATATCATATTTTTTGAAATCGTCTAATAATTTTTTAGTTCCATATTTTTCTCTATTTAGTACATGTCCCTTCATTCCTAATTTTTCTCCTGTGATTATATTTTCTTCTCTATCATCTATAAAAAAACATTCTTCAGGATTTAATTTGTACCTTTTAAATAATATTTTATAAATTTCTTCTCCTGGTTTCATTTTATGTTCTACTGCAGATATTACATATCCATCAAAATATTTACCTATTTTTCTTTTTTTCATATCTTCATATACTGAAATATGTGTATTTGATAAAGCATAAACTTTATATCCATTCTCTTTTAGCTTTACTATTATTTCACATATATCTTCATTTGAAATTTGATATTCTTGAAAATGATATATAACTTCTCTACAAGTATCTCTTAGTCTTTCTGGTAGCTTTTCTTGTAAAATTTTTGTTGCCTCTTCTCTTGATATAGTTCCATTATCTAACATTTCCCATTGTTTAGATTTGTATATGATATTATTTAATAATTCTATATCACTTTCATTTTTTGTAAAATTTTTTAATATAATTTTTGGATCCCATGTAAGTACAACTCCTCCAAAATCAAAAACTATGTTTTTTATCATATAATTATTCTCCTTATCTTTCTCATTCTTGTTTTAATGTACTATCTAAAACAATTAAACTTTCTAAATATGGTCTTTTTGGATTATTTAGGCTCTCCAATGTTTCTAAAGCTTTTTCTTTCTTTATAAAATGTAATTTTGCAAACTCAACATCTTCTCCTTTTTGCTCTAATATCTCTTTGTATTCTCTATATTGTTCTTCCATTTGTTTTGCTGTAATTGATAATATTCCTTTCATCATAGGAGCATATGAATGTCTTTTTCCTTCTGGAATTTCCATATATTGCATTTTGTATTCTTCTACTAAATTTTTATCAAATAAATCTATATTAAGTTCTTCTTTTAATTCTCTTGCTATATTATTTACAATATCCACTTCTCCATCTGGTTTTATATCATTTTGATCTAAATTCCCTCCACTGATCTGCAAACCTTTTGGATATGATGTCGTTTCGTTCATTTCTCCTATTATATAATATCCATCTTTTGTTTCTAACAATATACCACAATTTAAATTATAGCACCCATATTTACCTTTTATCCCAACTCTTTCATCATATAAATAATGTGCATAGTTTGTTTTTTGAATTGTTAGCCTTAGTTTATCTGGTAATTCTTCAAATTTTACTACACTCCATACTTGCCCATTAAATAAATGTGGATTTAGCTTTACTTGTTCTTCCCAAAATTTCTCTATTTCTTTTCTCAAGTCTTCTGGCAATTGCAATTCTTTATCTGATTTTATTGCTTCTATTTTTTTGTTTACTTTTATTATCATTACTTTAACTCCTTATCTTCATTATTTTATTATATCTTTTTCATATTTTTCTTAATTATTTTTTTAAATTCATCATCTAATAGTTCCCAACTTTTTTCATTTTCTTTAGGTAACACATTAATATTATTTTTTACTTCTATAAATAATCTTTTTATATATTCATCCAATTCCTTATTTCTTTGAATCACTTGTGTTTCTTTGCTGTTCATTTTTATTGCTAGCATTCTATCTATTATTCTATTAATATTTTCAGGTACTAATATTTTTCTTAACTTATCAAATTCTATAGGTGGTACATTTTTACTATCTAATACATATTTAGCTGAAAGAATTGATCTCAATAAATAAAAATATTTTTTTACATTCACTTCTTCTTTATTTTTTATATAATTATTATCTTGATTTTTAGCCATATGATAATAATGTCTACTTATTTTATTAACAGAAAAATATTCTTTAAATATATTTCTTAGCTCATTTATACTATAATCTTCTTTATAAATAATTGGTGATTGAAACCATTCATATAAACTTGGGTTTGAATTATATGCTAACTTTAAAGTTTTTGATATATCCCATCCACTAATATCTAGTAAATCATTTATTGGATATTCTAGTATATCTCTCGTATTTTCTAATTTTAAATAAAAGTCTTCGTTTCTAACATAAATGAATCTAACATCATAATCCGAATCAGTTCCGGCAAATCCCCATGCTCTTGAACCAGATTCTACAGCATATATAATTTTTATATTCTCTATTTTTTCGATTTTATTGAGTTCTTCTATTATTTTCTCTTTCATCTTTAACCCCTATTCTTCAAATACAATACTCTTATTTCGTGCATTTTATTTGCAACTTCTTTTCCCTCAGTAATACCATATTCTCTCATTATTTTATTGCCATTAGTACAATTTATAATTTCATAACCTAAATCTGCAAATTGATTGCTATTGCTGTTTTCTGACATATTATCTGCATCTACAATAATTTGTAGTCCATCTAATCCCAAAATAGTATTATTTACACGCTCTATAAAACTAACTTTTTTTGAGACTGTCATTTTATCAAAAATTCCACCTCTCATATGTTCTAAACAAGATGTTATGCCACATTTAATCAGTCTCGTAGGTAGTTTTAATCTTTTTCCCATGTTCTTTACTAGTTCTACTCCTCTTTTTTCATGGTTAATATGATGTGGATATTCTTCTTTTGGAGTTGTTCCTTTTCCTAAATCGTGAACTAAAGCAGAAAAGCGTAATTCTAATTTTCTTTCATCATTTAGATATTTTGTTTTATCTGCTACTCTATCAAGTACAATCATTGTATGATTATAAGCATCTCCTTCTGGATGGTATTTAATTGGTTGCTCTGCTCCAATTAAATTATATATTTCTTTAAAATGAATATCTAAAACATTTGCATCTTTTAATACATCAAAAAATCTTGATGGCTTGTTTGTTAATAATGCTCTGCTTAATTCATTATATACTCTTTCAACAGCTAAATTTGATAACTCATTTTTTAGTAATTTTATCATTTTCATAGTATTGTCTTCTACATTAAAATCAAGTTGACTTGCAAATCTTGCAACTCGATATACTCTTAATGGATCTTCTACAAAATGTTTACTAACAGCTCTAATAATATTTTTCTTTAAATCTTTTCTTCCGTTAAATGGGTCAATAATTTTATCAGTTAATACTTCTTTTGCAATAGCATTTATTGTAATATCCCTACGTTCTAAATCTTCTTCGACTGTTATTCTTTTATCTGTTTCTATATCAAAATTGTTATGTCCAATTCCTATTTTTCTTTCTTTTCTTGCAATAGCAAATTCTTTATTGTCAATAGAGAAAACAGGAAAATCTTTTCCTTTAATAATTGCTTCTGGAAATAGTTTTTTAAATTCGTCAAAAGATATTCCAGTTACACAATAATCTTCATCGTGATTTGAAATTCCTAATAATTTATCTCTAATTGCTCCTCCTACTAAATATACATTTCCACCATTTGAATTAATTTTATTTGCTATTTCATATATATCATTCATTGATTGATAATCCCCTTTTACCTTGTCCTTTTGTCTATAGATCTTTTTATATCTTCCATTTTCTGTTTTGTATCATCATTTCTGTATTCTATTCTATCAATTAAAATATCTATATAATTATTTTCTTTTAATTTTCATTATAAATATATCCTAATTTACTATGTATTTATTTATGACAATTTGAACATACTAATATACATTTTAAAGCTTCTGCTTTATATTCTTTCCAAGACATAGTATTCCCTGAACCCAACTTAAATTCTTTTTCATTTGGATTTTCATGATGAAATTCAAGTGCATCTATACATTTATTATAACCACATATAGAGCACCTTCCTCCTAATAATTTTATTGCTTGTATTTTCATACTTCTTCGTAATATTGTTTTTTGATGCTTTCTTATTGCATTATCATTTCTTGTAGATTCTCCACTACAATCATAACAATATATTCTTGTAGCAGATTTTGTTTCAAACTTACTATTACATATCTCACATGTTTTTTTCATGTATTTTTGCATCCTTGATTAGTATTATACACGATTTCTAATATGAAAACTAGCGAACAAACAAAAAAATAACAGACAATTTCTTATCTGTTATTTTATGGCTCGTTTGCGAGAGACGTTTTCGAAAAGTCTATCACAAAAAAGTTACTTATTTCCGTTTCAAATGTAGTTATAGCAATACATTGCGAGAATTGTATGCACAAGTTGGCATTTTTTTGCTATTAACTATGTTTTTAATTTAACATAAAAATTCATGTTTAGCAATACTTTTTTCATTTTTTCTTAATCTATTCTCCATAATTGAAATTTACCTGTAATTTCATCTACCTCTCTTGTATCTCCATAAATTACTGCACCTAGATATTCCAATTTTTCATTTTCCTTTGAATTAATGGATTCTACTAGTTCATCATCTGTTCTAGTGTCTAACATATCTCTAGGATAATCTGCTACTAATAGATTTGGATTATTCTTAGCTGTATCTATAGCATTTTTTAATTTTCCTACTTTTACTTTTGTTATTATAAATGGAAACCTACTTATTCCTAAATGTTCTATTCCTGACTTATCAGTTATTATTTCTTTTCCCATTATTTCTTCATTAGAGTATTTTCCTATTGAAATCGCTAAATGTCCTATTACATTTAATGCTACTGCTGGCTCAACATTTGATGCAATAATTCCTACAATTTTTTTATCTTCATAATTCATAACCTTTTACTCCTTTATTAATTAAATTTTACTTTTAATAAAGGAGTAACTACATTTTCTAGCACTTCTATTTTTGCCCATAATTCTCCTCCATGCATTTTTCTTGGATATTTAAGCATTATATACCTCCTATCATCTATGTCTATTTTTTATTTATTTTTCTTGTAGTATTTTTCTCTCCCAACTTTTATATGTTTTTCTATTATTTTTACATTTCTATCTGCTAGTTCAACTTCTAAATATATACCATCTGGTATGTCTAACATATCTATATTATCTGTTAATGAACCTACTACATAATAGTTCTTTCCATCCTCTTTAAGTTGTTTAGTCCAATGTTGGTGTCCACTAAATATTGCTATTACATTATCATCTGACTTAATTATTTCCTTTACCTCTTGCCTGTTATTCATCAATCCATCTTCTGGATTTTTTTCAAACCAATAGTTACCTATTTGTTTATCTTCTGCTAGACCAAAATGAGTAAATATTATACAAGGTAATCTATTTTTTATTAAATCTTCTTTTAACCAGTCAATTTCTTTTTCTGACATACATTGTGCTTTATATATTCCACCATCATTTCCACCTAAATCTTCCCTAATGTCAGTTGTCAATATAATAAAATGGTAACCATTTAAATCAAATGAGAATGTTGCATTTTTATATCCCATAATCTCTTCAATTTCTTTTCTTGAGTTCATAGTTCGTAAATCATGATTTCCAATTACAGAGTAAAATGGAATGTTAATTTTTTTTAATATGTTCCAAATATAAGTATAATTTATAATATCTTTATCATGGTTAAATGTATCTTCAATTAAATCTCCTAGACAAATACTTATATCTGGTTTTCTTTTATTTATTATGTTTATTAATTTTTCTATTATTTCTAAAGAATATTGCGTTAGCTTTCTACTTAAATTAAAATCTAATTTATTTGGTCTTTCATCTAAATAATGTATATCCGAAAAAACAATCAATCTACATTTACTCATTATTTTTCTCCTATCTGTTTAATTTCTTTCTATGATAATATCTGCAACTGTTAAGTTAGTATCCGTTATTACATTATTTATAATTGTTTTCGCTACATCTTCTGGCTTCATAAAAGAATTAGATTTTTCTACTGATACATAATCTCTACTGTTTTTGTAAAACTCTGTATTTATTCCACCTGGATATACGCCTATTACCTTTACACTTGTTCCTTTATATGCAACTTTCAAGCTTTCTGTATATCCTCTTTCTCCCCATTTAGTCGCACAATATACCGCTTCTTGTTTGTTTCCTCTTAATGCTGCGGATGACATTATATTTACTATTTTCAAATCTTTTTCTTCTTTTACTTTTAATGTTTCTGTCGAAAACAATATCATTCCCTGTAAGCCTTTAAAACATTTGTCTATGTCTTCTTTTTCATACTTTGTAGGTAGCTTAAATGATGGTTCTCCTGCATTGTTGATTAATATTCTTATATTTCCTAAATTTGATATTTTATTAATAACTTCTTTAACAAATCTACTGTCAGAAATATCTCCTATAAATCCTTCGTAATTACCTTTATATGTATTATTTAATATTTTCATTTTTTCAAAATCTCTATCTATATTACATACAAAGTAGTTCTTTTCCATAAATTGTTTTACTAATTCTAAACCTAATCCGCTTGCCCCACCTGTTATAATAACTATTTCTTTACTCACTTTGTTTCCTCCTATTTTTATGCATCTTTTTTTATATAATAATATTCTATGCAAACATCTTTAAATCCTAATTTTCTATATGTATCTGCTGGATAATATCCTTCTTCTGTTTGTAAAAACACCAATTTTAGTTTTTTATCTTTACACATTTGCAATTGTTGTTTTATAATTTCTTTACCTATACCTTTACATCTAAAATCCTTCTTTACTGCTAGTCCATATATTCCATAAATCTCGTTATCATATACGCTACTTGTAACACCCACAATTTCGTTATTTACTTTTGCAAAGAAAAATTCTTCTGTATATTCATTTTTTATTTTTTTGTGATTTTCATACACTTCCTTATAAATTGAATCTAAATCTCCATAAGGATCATCTGCATCTCCTGTCTGATATGCTTTTATCATTTCTTCACTATATAATTTCATATTTTTTGTTTTTTCTAATTTTACATTTAATAAACAATTCGTATTAATATTATTTATATTGTCAAGATCATCATAAATTTGCCACACTTCATTTGATGCCAATTCATAATCGTCATCGAAATATGTATCTCTATTATTATAAATTTCTTGCATAAAAGGAAGTACAGCAATAGTAACTTCTCTATTTTTTGCTTTCATTTTAGGTGTAGCTTCTAAAATAATTTTGTCAAATTCTTCTTTTGTGTCTGCTTGTATATCTGTAATAAAATTATACCAATAGTCTTTAATTTTATTATGATATGCAATTGTATATTTTTCAAACTTATCTATTCCATCAAATTGGAACCCTAGATTGGCATACATATTAAAGTAATATAATTTCTTAATTAATTTTAAATCCATGATATACCTCCTATAACTTAAGATATCTTTATTTTTCACCATTTCCAAATTTCACTCCTTCTGGATCATTTTGCTCTCTATAATAATTAATATAATCTACTGTAGCTTGTGGATTTATATCAAAGTAATACTTACAAAGTTTTCTAAAAGTTAGTAAACTATCATTAGTTTCATAAAATAATAATATATCTAACATCTCATCCAATTTTCTTTCAATTTTCATATTATCACTTATGTTATTTCTTATAATATCTTCTATTTCATCTTTTATTATAACATATCTTTGTTTATTCAAGTCTATAATATTCTTGCACATATCATATAATTCTTGTTTTTCCATAAGTCACCTCTTTTTTTATTTTATATTATACTACCAAAGGCTCTAATTGCTTTATAAAATCCAATATCGTATTTAAAACAATATTTGTATTCTCTCCTATCCAATTATATCTGCTGTTCTGAACATTCTCTAAAAAGTTAGGATTATTAAATATTCTACTTAATTCATTTACAATATCAGAAGTAGTATTTATCCTTGAAATGTTATTTATACAATATATATTTATTAGTTTTATCAATAATGACTTGTCCATATTTCCTTCAGTTATAAGATAATAGAAATCATATATATCTTTATATCTTGTTGTTCTAATACCATGTTTTAACATTGATGATAACTTTTCGACAAAAATTTGTTCTTTAGTGTTTATTAATAATGTCATACTATTATTAAATACTTCAAAATTAAACATATATTCTTCTTGCTTTATATCTAGATTTTTATGTACTCCAATATCTATTTTAGTCTCTATTTGATTTCTAAAAGAATCTTTCAAAATAATATTAACTCTTTTTCCTTGATAATCTTGATGTTTTAATGGTTTGATTTTTTTATTAACTACAATTTTTATTCCATCATCTACTTGATTTAATTTATCGAACAATAGCAATATACTTTTATCTTCTAATGAATATCTAATTAAATCTATATCAATATCAACAGTTGCTCGTCTTTTATCTTTCGTTATATTAAACATTACTACTCCACCTTTAACTGTAATATTATTTCTATAATTCGACTTTGCAATTTTGCTTAATATAATATCTTGTGCAACTTTTGCCGTAGCATAAGCATCTTCATATCCTTTTTGTAAATAAAAGTCTATGCTTTCTAATAAATTTATCACTAAAATACCTCCCTATGTATGATTTCAAAGATGTTTTTTCCATTAGTAAATTTTTCCAAATATTCTGCAAGTAAACTCATATCTATTTCATCTGTAATTTCTCTATAATTACTTATTATTTCTTTGTAGTAGTCAAAAGCAATAGAATTCTTATTTCGAACTAACTCTATTAACATTCTTTCTTTGTTATAAATATTTATATTTACATTATTATAATTCATTTCAGTTTTTCCAGTTTCGAAAAAATGATTTGCCATGAATATTTGCTCTATTTTATCATTTTCTATTTTTTTTGCATTATGTTTTGTTGCTAGAAAATATTTACTTGGTATATAATCAGTTAATCCTAAATAGAAAAATGCACTTTCTGATGTAAAAATACTGTTTGGATATTTTTTTACAACATATTCTAACTGATTATATTTTTCAGTATCCGAATACAAACCTATCTCAATTTTATATAGTTCTTTATTTTCTAATTTTTTGTTTATTTTGTAATTATCTAGCCCTTGATTTTTTAATTCTTTATATGAAAATATCATAAATTTTACCCCCAAAATAATTTTAAACTAAAATAAGGCGTTTGTCAACAAAAACGCCTTATTTTAGTTTAAAATTATTTTATTTATTATTTTCTAAATTCCTTCATTGAAATTATCTTTCCATTTCTGTTTTCAGATAATGTTCCATTCTTTAAATAGCAATATTCTTCTATCTCTTCTGGATTCATGGCAATTCCATCAATAATATCATACTTTGAAAGAATTTCATTTTCTAATAATAACTCAAATATTTGTTTATATAAATATGGAATTTCGCATTGTATTTTATCATCTAAAGGCTCTCTTCTCCAATAGTTTTTATATGTCATCTGCTTTTTTAAGTATATAACTTGATTTTCTGTAAATAATCCTAAATTTAAACATCTGTTAATCATACAACTTATAGATACTCTCCATCTTTCTTTTAACTTTACTAAATTATCCAATGAAGATGAAAATACTTCTTTAGAAAAAGTTTCTGCAGGTAATAAGAAAGCACCAGCAAAAGCATCTGCCTCTTTTTCAATTTGATTTAACTTCTCTTTACAATCTATATCTTCCTTTGTAATATGTTGGTGTAATAATATATGGCATAATTCATGTGCCATATCAAATCTTGACCTTACTGCAGAATCTTTGTCTATTGATAAAAACATATATGGTGTTCTGTTTATCCATTTTGAAAAAGCATCTATTTTATTACTTCCTACTTTTATTTTAGATATTATAATTCCATTTTCTTGTAATACTGATACCAAATTTTTTATTGGTCCCATACCTAATTTCCAATATTCTCTTACCTTTACAGCTACTTTTTCTATATCATCTAATTCATATTCATCTTTTAATTCTATATCATTTGGCAGGTTAAGTTCTGGATAATTAACATATTCTTCAAAGAAATCCTTTATTTCAGAAAACAACTCTACTTTTTCATTTGCTGCTTCTTTTAACTTTTTAGGTGTAGTTTTTCTACTTCTAAAATAAGTTGCACTTGAAGTTTCAACACCTTTTATCGATTTACTAAAAAAAGATATCGGATAATTTAAAACATCACTTAACTTATATATAATGCTTGATGCATTTGTAATTCCTAACTCACATTGTGATATATATTGTTTTGTTACCCCTATTCTATCTGATAAATCAGCTAAAGAATATCCTCGTGATATTCTTGCTTGTTTTAATCTAACTGGATTTATATTTTCAATATTATTAATTTTCATTATAATTCACCTATTTTTTATTTATAATTTTACTTTTATTAAATTCATTTTTCAGTGTTATTAATGTTTTCTCATTTTGTATATCATTTTGAACAGTTTTTAATCTTTCAACTTCGCTCTTAATATCAATTTTTTCAATATATGTTTCCATATCTGATGCTGGAATAATTAAATTTATTGCTTTTATTTCTAAATTTTGATCCACATTATATGTTATTATTCCATAATAAGGTTCTATAGTGACTTTATTAGTATTCCCAACTAAATCTAATTTTAGTTGTTGTTGTTTAAAATTATTATTTTGTGCATATTTTAATTTATATACTGACTTAGATGGCAAGTTTCTTCCTTTAGTAGTTTTTGCTATATGAATAACCATATTATTATTTCTTAATTCCGCAACTTTATAATTAAAAACGTTAACTGTCTTTATATTTGACTCAAACCCATTTTTATTTACATAAATATCTGGTGAAAATTGTCTGTCTATGCAAAATGTCATTATTCTTGACAATATATTACTACTCAATTCATTATCAAAAATTTCTATATTTCCTATTTTTAATTCCTTGAATATTTCTACACCATTTGATATACTATAGTAGATTTGTTTTTTTAATTCATAATCAATTTCATTTTCTATTAATTCTTTTGCACTATTATACATTACATCGCCTCCAATTTGTTTTTCGTAAATCATATTACCATTTTTATTATTTTTTGTCAAGTAATTTTACAATTTTTTTCTATTTTGTTATGTTATATAAGCACATTATATTTCTATAATATGCTTATTCCTAATATTCTTATTATCTCTCATGCTTATCTCTATTTTTTATTTTACTAATATTTTCTTTTTGCAACTTCATTTGTTTCTCAATTTTTACAACTTTTTTAACTTTTGGTATATCTTCTAAAATACAATTTGCTGTTTTTAAATTTTTTCTGTAATTATTTAAAACATTTGTACATTCATCTCGCTTTGTTTTATATTCCTTTATCAACTTATCGTCTGTACAATTTCTTAACTTATTTCTATACTTTTGCCTTATACTAGCGATATCTTTGATATTTTCTTCAGTTTGTGAAATATAGTTTTTTACATCTTCTACTGTTTTTATTTTTTCTGTTACAATAAGTCTAATCTCTTTAGAATATCTTTCCATTTTTCTAACTTCTTGTCTCATTTCAGGAGATAATGGCTTGTAATTTTCTCTTTTTGGTATTAAGCCTAATAAGTGAAATAGTAAAAGAAAAAGTACATCAATTCCTTTCATTTTACTTATATTCTTTAAATCTCCTTTAAATTTGTAAACTTTAAATTTTTTCTTATTTCTTCTGAGTTTTACAAATTCTAAATATCTGTTTTGCATATAATATGGATTTTGATTTACTCTACTTGCAATATTCTTTGGCAAATATTCTTCTCCTAAATGATACATTCTTACTGCTCTTTTATCATTTACTGAACGAATTGTGGGATATTTTCTGTTATAATCATCATTTATAATATATCCCTTTTTAAGCATTATCTTTTTAAATTGAGCATAATTTATACACATTTCCATTGCCT
>ERZ1643246.494-NODE-494-length-50489-cov-10.897867_pt1 | contig 50489 bp, 48 predicted proteins | sample MGYA00579265_ERZ1643246 | MGnify/ENA primary metagenome ERZ1643246 (study PRJEB29033, sample SAMEA4952261) | chicken gut metagenome | biome: Broiler Chicken; feature: Gastrointestinal Tract; material: Caecum | place: Ireland | collected 2018 | study: Broiler... | reverse complement strand
GGTAATCGCAGTCGATGACCCCCACTTTATTGGCAGGCGCAAGATCCTGCTTGCAAGCCATTCCGCTGCGCGCATACACAAGCCCTACCGTGCCCGCCGGCAGTTCAATTGCGATCCCCGTATGAATGAATACCGTCTCCCCCGCAGGAATCTGCGCACCTTCGCAGGCATACAGGTCGGCACCCGCAGCATAGGCAGAACCATAGGCGGGAAGTCTGGCATTATCATTTAATTTTTTAACGTTGACGTTCATGTAAAACTCCTTTTTGAAAGCATACGACATTTTGACGGGTTTGTCAAGAGAAAGGCGCACGGGAAATATCCGCAAGGTGATTTTCACCTAATGTACGCAGTTGAGATGTGTTTTTCACAGAATATGAAGACGCAGCATTTTTTGAAATCCGACTCCCCCTTCGGGCTTATGCATTTCGCAACGAATTCCACTCCCCCTTCGGGCTTATGCGATCCGCAGCGTGATTCTGACACGATTTCGCAGATACATGAAAACGCGCTCCCTGACGGGGAGCGCGCATTGTACGTATCTTATCGGATGCTGTACATCAGATCTGTATAGGTAGGATAAGGCCAGTAATCGGAGGAGCAGAGTTTTTCCATTGCGTCGGCGAGCGAACGTACCGCCTCCATGTCGGGAACGATGACGTGCGCCATCTTCTGCGATGCGGGGCCCTCGCCTGCGGGCATCTCGGAGAGATCTTTTTCGAGCTTCTTCATGGAAGCGAAGAACGCTTCGTTCATCGTGGAGAGCTTCTCTGCAAGAGCGATATCCTCTCCGCATGCCATCTTCTCGGAAACGGCGCGCTTTGCGGCGACGGCAGAGCAAAGCTCCGTAATGTAGCCGTTGACTGCAGGATAGATGTCCTGTCTGCCCATTTCAAGCATGGTCAATGCCTCGATGTTAATGGTCTTGATGTAGTTTTCCAGCGAGATATTGGCGCGGGCGATGACTTCTTTCTCGGTATACACACCCTGCCGCACGAACACGTCAATGTTCTCGCGTTTGAAGTACTCGGGAACGGCATCCGCGGTCGTCTTGTTGTTGAGAAGCCCCCTTCTCTCTGCTTCGGGTTCCCAATCGGGGCCGTAGCCGTTGTAATTGAAGATGATACGGTAATGATCTTTGAGCAGCTTTTTGGTATACTTCTTGCAAGCGGCCTCAAAATCCTCGGCTCCCGAGAGTACGTCCACCGCCTCAGAGAAAGCCTGCGCCGCAATGGTATTGAGCACGATATTGGGATCGGCGACAGATGCCTGCGAACCCAGCATGCGGAACTCGAACTTGTTACCCGTAAACGCAAACGGAGAAGTACGGTTTCTGTCGGTGGTATCGATGGGGAAAATAGGTGATTCGGGCACGCCGATGGAGCCGGGAATCGCCTTCTTCGGAACATACTCCCTGCCGAGGACAATGCTGTCCACGAGCGCGCCGAGCTGATCGCCAAGGTAGACGGAAATGATGGCAGGAGGTGCTTCGTTGGCACCCAAACGGTGATCGTTGCCTGCCGATGCAACGGATGCGCGCAGGATTCCCTGATAATTGTCGACCGCCTCGATGATGCAGGCAAGAACGAGCATAAACAGCGTGTTCTTTTCGGGATTTTCGCCGGGATCGAGAAGATTGAGCCCCGTGTCGGTGGAGAGCGACCAGTTATTATGCTTGCCCGAGCCGTTGACTCCCTCGAAAGGTTTCTCGTGCAACAGGCACGCCATATGATGCTTTTGTGCGACCTTCTTCATGAGCTCCATCGTGAGCTGGTTGTCATCCACGGCAACATTGGTCGTGGTGAAGATGGGTGCAAGCTCGTGCTGTGCGGGAGCGACCTCGTTGTGCTTGGTCTTGGCAAAGATTCCGTACGACCAGAGCGTCTCATCAAGGTCACGCATAAAGTCGGAAATGCGCGTCTTGAGCACGCCGAAATAGTGGTCCTCAAGCTCCTGTCCGCGTGTGGGCGGCGCGCCGAACAGCGTACGTCCTGTCAGGACAAGATCCTTGCGGCGGTTGTACACATCCTCGTCAACGAGGAAATACTCCTGCTCGGGCCCGACCGTCGTGGATACTCTGCGGCAGTTGATGCCAAACAGCTTTAAAAGACGCTTTGCCTGCGCGTCGAGTGCGGTCATGGACTTTAAAAGCGGCGCCTTTTTATCGAGCGTCTCGCCCGTATAGGAGACAAATACCGTGGGGATGTAGAGCGTCCCCTCTTTAACAAAAGCAGGAGAGGTGGGATCCCAAGCGGTATAGCCGCGCGCCGCACTCGTCATGCGCGTACCGCCCGAAGGGAAGCTGGAAGCATCGGGCTCGCCGACAATGAGGCTCTTGCCCGTGAGTTGCATAATGACCTTGTCCCCCGACGGCTCGATAAAGCTGTCATGCTTGGAAGCAGTCAGATTGGTGAGCGGCTGGAACCAGTGCGTATAATGCGTTGCACCCTTGGATACCGCCCAGTCCTTCATCGCGTTTGCAACGGCGCCTGCAATCGTTGGATCGAGGAGTTCCCCCTCGTCGATCGTCTTGCGCAGCGACTTGTAAACTTCGCGGGGCAACGAATTTTTCATCACTTCATCGGTGAAAACATTGCTTCCGAACAACTCTGTGACCTTCATGGTTCTCTCTCCTTGGTTTTTATGGGAACAAGATTTCTCGGCATCATTGCCGAATGTCCTTTTTCGTTACAATTATATGATTTTTACGGTGACAAGTCAAATGTTTGTCCGCACTTTTATTTGCATTTGGTCTTTCGGCTTGATGATATCGGCTATAAGTAATACTTAAAAAACCGCGCGGCAGATCCCTCTTCCGCGCGGCGAACTATCAGTTTTTCTTTTCCTCTTTCTTGACAATAGCGATATGGACTTCTTCAAGCTGTTTGGGTTCCACGGGCGAGGGCGCGTTCATCAGAAGGTCGCGCGCCTTGGCGTTCATCGGGAATGCGATGACCTCGCGGATGTTGACGGTGTCCGAAATGAGCATGACCATTCTGTCCACCCCGGGAGCGACGCCCGCGTGCGGAGGTGCGCCGTACTCAAAGGCATGATAGAGTGCGGGGAACTTCTTCACCACGTCCTCTTTGCCCAGCCCCACGAGCGAGAACGCCTTGACCATGATCTCGGGGTCGTGGTTTCTGACTGCGCCCGAGGAGAGTTCCACGCCGTTGCAGACGATGTCATACTGATAGGCAAGCACCTCGAGAGGATCCTTTTCCTCAAGTGCCTTCATTCCGCCCTGCGGCATAGAGAACGGGTTGTGGCAGAACTCGAGCTGTCCCGACTCCTCGCCGATCTCGTACATCGGGAAATCGACGATCCAGCAAAAGCGATAGACATTCTTTTCCAGCAGGTCGAGCGCGTTGCCGAGCATGGTACGCAGAACACCCGCGCGCTTCTGAGCAAGCGAGAGCTTGTCCTCCGCGAGCACGGCGACAAACGCGCCTGCGCCGATCGAAAGTTTTTCTTTGAGTGCATCGATGCGCTCCGCGACAAACTTTGCAATGCCGCCTGCGGGCTGTGCGTTCTCGTCCAGCTTGAACCAGAACATGGCGCCGCCCTCGGTCTTTACCTTGAACTCTTCGGCGAGTTTATCGATCTGCTTTCTTGCGATGTTGGCGTCAGGAACGGCGATCGCCTTGACGATCTTGCCCTCCACGGCGGCAAATCCGCAGCCCTGCATGATTTCAGAGATATCGCAAACGGTCAGCGGGTTGCGAAGATCGGGCTTATCGGAGCCGTATGTCTCGAGCGCATCACGGTAGGCAATGCGCTTAAACGGCGGTTGATCCGCCTCCCAGCCCGAAAACTTTGCGAATACGGGCGGAAGAACGCGCTCCAAAACCGCAAACACATCCTCCTGCGTGGCGAATGCCATCTCAATATCGAGCTGGTAGAACTCGCCGGGAGAACGGTCCGCACGCGCGTCCTCATCGCGGAAGCAGGGCGCGATCTGGAAGTACTTATCAAATCCCGAGCACATCAGAAGCTGTTTATACTGCTGCGGCGCCTGCGGAAGTGCGTAGAATTCGCCCGGATACAGACGGCTCGGCACGATATAGTCGCGCGCGCCTTCAGGCGAGGAGCTCGTCAGAATGGGCGTGGAGATCTCCAAAAAGCCCTCCTGCGTCATGAGACGTCTGAGCTCGGATACGATCGCCGCACGCAGGACGATCTTTTCCTTCACGGCGGGATTTCTCAGATCGAGGAAACGATACTTCAGGCGCGCATCCTCCCCCGCCTCGGTGGAACGGGAGACCTCAAAGGGCAGCGCCTGCGTGGTGCGGCGGCCCAAAACCTCCACCGCCTCGGGCACGATCTCGATCTTGCCCGTAGGGAGTTTGTCATTGGGCGCGGAACGCAGGACAACCGTCCCCTCGACGGAAATCGTCGATTCTGTGGGAATGTCGCGGAGCTGCGAAAGGCAGGGCTCCTCGGTTGCAACGACCTGCGTCGTGCCGTAAAAATCGCGGATGACGGCGAACAAAAGCCCGCCCTTGTCGCGTTTGGAGTCCAGCCAGCCGCAGATTTTTACCTTCTTGCCGGCGTCCCCTTCTCTGAGTTCATTGCAGTTGTGCGTTCTGTATGCCATGGCTGATACCTTGTGTATGTTATTCTTTGTTGATTATATCCCGCGCACAAAAAAAAGTCAAGAGAAAAGACATTATCTTTCAAACTGATCCCTTCGGCTCATGAAAAAATCATAGAGAATGCGCACGTTTTCAAGCTCTGTCCAGCGTCTGATGACAACCGGATCGGCATCAAAATCATAGATCTTCGCGCCGCGCAGGGACAGCAGGAAAGGAGAATGCGTGGCGATGACAATCTGACACCCGAAAAACCGTGCGGAGCGCTCCAGAAGCTCCGAAAGCGCGAGCTGACGCGCGGGCGAAAGGCTGTTTTCGGGTTCATCCAGAAGATACAGCGCCCGCTCACCGATCCGCTCCTCAAAATAGGCAAATGCGCTCTCGCCGTTGGAACGCTCCCGCACATTTTTGCTCAGATTGGATCTGACATATCCCGACTGTGTCTTGCTGCGCGCAAGACATACCTTCGCAAGTTCATCATAATCGGCAAGGGAGCGCATGCGAAAATCGGCATACTTTTCTTTCATGTATTCTTCGAGCAGTTCCTCGCGCCTGCGGTCGATCCCCTCGTTGATCCCGCGCACGTCCTGCATATACGCAAAGACGTCGTCGCTTGCAAGCACGGCACTGCCTTCGGGCAGAGGCGCCGCAAAACTGTGCGAACACATCTTCACGTACTCGCCGAAAAAATCAGAACGGTTGTAGAGCGCGTTGCGCGAAAGTCCGAGACGCTCGGCGATGACATTGATCGCCGTCGTCTTGCCGCTGCCGTTCCCGCCGTAAAAAATGGTAATCGGCTGAAAATCAAGTCGCTCCAGTCCGTGTGCGGAGAGCACAAAAAACGGATACATCGTGTTATAACACGTCCGCTTGACGCGATCCAGCCGATAGGCATATTCCTCATCGTACGACGGAAACGTGAATTCGGATAAGTAAACCATACTTTACCTGACAATGGTAAGTTTTTTCTTGGCGCGGGTCACCGCAGTATACAGCCACTCGCGGCCGTCCTCAAAGAAAGCGGACTCGTCGAGCACGACCACGTTGTCATATTCCGACCCCTGTGCCTTATGACAGGTGACGGCATAGGCGAATTCAAAACGGCAGACAGCGTCCTCCCGCCGCACCTTAAAGCGCCGCAGCATGGCAGAGTCGTCCTCGTGTACGAGCGTGCCGTTGGTCAGAAGATATGCCTTGTCGCCGTATCCGTGAAAGTACTGCCCGCGCGTAAAAATCCCCGCATCGAACGGAAGATCGTTGACGGTGTCCGAAAGAAAATCGGGCGTGAAATCAAGAAGCCCCAGCCCGTCAAGCTGTTCGCGTACATTATGACATGTGCCGATGATACCGTTGACGAGATGAAACTCCCCCTTTTCATCGAGCGTCTTGCTCCAGTCGTTGAGCGTACAGACGAGCTTTTCCCCGTCGCACGGAAGAAGCGCGCTTTCGGGAATGCCGCGCAGGGAACGCACCTCGCGGTTGACGGCGCCCCGCGTTCTGTTCGTCCCGACGATGATCTGATCGGCTTCGGAAAAGAGCTTTTCGCGCACCTCCCGCGTAAACGCCCGCCGCGGCATGACGGTGACACAGCCGTCCTGTCCGTACTGCACCTGTCCGCCGCGGCGAACATTTTCCGCAAGGCGCACGATGGGATTATATTTTTCCTGGCGGACGATCTCCTTGAGCGTAATGACGGGCATGGACAGCAGAGAATTGCTCCCCTTGACGGGCGGAAGCTGGGCGGGATCGCCGCAGCAAAGGCATCGGACACCAAAGGACAAAAGATCGCGCAGCACTTCGTCCGAGACCATGCTTGTCTCATCCAGAACAATGAGCCTTATATCGGAGTCGATCTTCTCTTTTTTGACAAAGCGCAAAAAACGCTCGGAGATGACCTCGCCGTTCTCGTCCACTTCGATGTCCTCTTCCCGCGTATAGATGAGCGAATGCACCGTCCCCGCAGGAACACCTGCACGGATGAGCACGGATGCAGCCTTCCCCGTCGGTGCGACAAATACCGCGCTCTCACCCGGGACAAGTCCGAGTTTGCGCACGATATAATCCACGAGAAAGGTCTTGCCCGTTCCCGCATATCCGCACAGTACAAAGATCTGCGTATTCAGATGAAAAAACCATTCCTCGATGAGCGCCGCCGCTTCTGCCTGATCGGAAGTCAGCGTAACAAGATCCGACATACCGTCAGTATATCATATCCCATGTCAAAACGCAAACATTCGTTCAGTGTTTTTGGAGTTTTTTGAATTTTTTGGGCATATGCCCGCATTTTTCCGTCCGCGCCGTTGATTTTTTTCATCCGCCATGATATAATAGCAAAAATACGAACAGGGGGACATCCATTATGTATCATGCAAAATTGGACCTTATCCGCACCGAAAAAGCGATCAAGGAAGTCAAGGACACCTTTGAAAGACTGCTTGCAAAGGCGCTCAACTTATCGCGCATCAGCGCGCCCTTGTTTGTTCCCGCCGACAGCGGGCTCAACGACAACTTAAACGGCGTGGAGCGTCCCGTCTCCTTTGACATCCTCCATGCAGGAGTCCGGGCAGAAGTCGTGCAGTCGCTCGCCAAATGGAAGCGTTTCGCGCTTGCAAAGTACGGGTTTGAGCCGCACAGCGGACTTTATTGCGACATGAACGCCGTTCGCCGCGACGAGATCCTCGACGCACTGCATTCCGTCTATGTCGATCAGTGGGACTGGGAGGCGGTCATCCTGCGCGAGGACAGAACGCGCGAATACCTGGAAGACACCGTCCGCAAGATCTACAAAGCCATGAAACAGACCGCGGATGAACTGTGCGCGCGCTATCCTACGCTTACGAACTATTTTTCAGATGACATCACCTTCGTCACGGCGCAGGAACTGGAGGACACTTACCCCGTTCTTTCGCCCAAGGAGCGCGAATGCGTATTCACGCAGGAGCGCGGCACAACGTTCGTCATGCAGATCGGCGGAAAGATGCGCTCGGGCTTTAAGCACGACGGCCGCTCCCCCGACTATGACGACTGGAAATTAAACGGCGATATTATCACGTGGTATCCCCCGCTCGGATGTGCTTTCGAGCTCTCTTCTATGGGAATCCGCGTAGACGAAATTGCACTCATCGAACAGCTGGAAGCGCAAAACTGCCTCGATCGGCTCAAGCTGCCCTTCCACCGCGCCCTCGCCGCAGGCGAACTGCCCCTGACGATGGGCGGCGGCATCGGTCAATCACGCCTTTGCATGCTGCTCCTCAACAAGATGCACATCGGAGAAGTGCAGGTCTCCGTATGGGACGACAAGACGCTCGAATACTGCCGCGAACAGGGCATTGAGCTCATGTAAAATGGACACATGGTCATGGCAATTGCGTCCATGACATGCACCTATTGTCTGAATACCGTTTCAACTAACGTCCGACATGCACCTACTGTCTGAATACCGCTTTAACTAACGTCCGACATGCACTTATTGTCTGAAAACGGCTTCCAAGTACCGTCCGAGAAGGTTCATCCCTATTCGGACGGTTCCGTTTTTCATGGGGAATGTCCGCGCCGCGATCCCCCGCTTTTCGGGGAAAAAAGTAATCGTTTCGCCATCGGGGTCAGCCTCATAGCGCATGGAATACTCGCCCTTATTTTCGTCCGTCTTCTTCCAGGAAATGACCGCATTGCCGTCATACCCAAGCGTCAGGCGCACCCATTCGAAATCCGAAAGCATGTCATCTCCCGCAAGCGTGAGCTTTTCGCACTGATACTCCCCCACGTACGGACGGGAGAGCTCGGCAAGCGAACTCATCTTCGTAACGTCTCCTTCACAGCCCGTAAATACAAGACAGCACAAAAGAAAAACCGCAAGAACCGCCCATCCCAAATATCCCTTCCTGTAATATCCTTTTCGCATGACAAAAGTATTTGCATTTTGACCGCTTTCATGTTACAATGTTGACAAGAAATGAGGAAATAAACATGACTTTCGACTACGAACTGGTGGGCAAAATCGGATCGATGGCACTCATCGACCGCGAAGACGGCATTATCGACTATACCCGCGTGGCGCGCATCTCGCGCGAACTGCGTCCCGGATACATCTGGGTCTCGAGCGGTGCAACGGAGATCGGACGGCTCGACTATCTTCAGCGTACGGGAAAGGAGCTGACGGGCGAAAGTGCAAAGACGGACTACGCCGCACAGGGTCAGACCATCCTCATGCAGACGTACCGCCAATTCGTCGACCCCGCATACTCCGTGCGGCAGGTCCTCGTTGAGCATCACCATTTCAACGATGAGCAAAAGAGCGAGCACTTAAAAGGTCTGCTCCTTCGCTGCCGCGAACAGAACGCCATCCCCATCGTCAACTACAACGACGCCGTATCCTCCGAAGAAAACAGGCGCATGGAGATTCTTGCGCTTCAGCATGACAAGAAACGCGTATTCGAATGCGTCGACAACGATGAAACGGCATCGCGCATTGCCTGTCTTGTGCGGGCGCGCTCTCTTGTCATCTTCACGAGCGTGGACGGCATCTATCTCAATCCCGACGACCCTGCCACCCTCGTCAAGAGCATTTCAGGGAAAGACGCCTACGAGCTTCTCGAAAACATCGAGGAATACAAAAAATACTGCATAGGTGCGTCCCGTGCAGGCGCAAACGGCGCAAAAGCCAAACTCGAATATGTAAAGGACGCCGCCGCACAGGGGACGACCGTCTATATCGCAAGCGCAAAATATTCCATTGCCGCCGTACTCTCCGGGGATGTCCCCTGCACGAAGATCGGAATCGGTCTTAAATAATTTCTTTGAAAAACCGCAAGTTCTCGAAAACATAGCGCGCCTCCGTGCCGATCGGCACGGAGGCGCGCTCTTTCATAGCCTTTTCTGATTTTTGGTCACTTTGATATCTTTTCTGCACCGATCTCCTTTCAGAGTCTTCCGCGCTCGCGGCAAATCTCTTCAACGATCTGCGCGGCGTCATATACGAGCTCGGGGCAGGGACGTTTGCGGTAATAGTCGGACGTGCGCGCCTCGGGAGTGGGCGCGGTATCCACCGCAAGCCCTGCGCCGCTGAGCAGTTTGCCGCAGTTGATCGCGCCGTTTTTTACCGTAAACCTGCGTGCAAGTTCCTGCACGAGCGCGTACATCTCCGCTTTGCCCATCCCTGCGAACAGAAGCCCCAGTGTAACAGCCGCGCCCGACACCGCTCCGCACGTCTCGCGCAGTCTGCCCATGCCGCCGCCAAGCGGCAAGAGCGCCGCTTTGAGCGTCGTCTCGGGGACGTCTAAAACGTCCGAAAATGCCATCACCACCGACTGGGAGCAATTGAGCCCGCCAAGAAAATTTTCTTTCGCCTTTTGCGCCCTTGTCATTGTCAAACCCCTCCGAATATGCTATACTTTTATCATGACCGTCTATTTCACCGACGAACGTACATCGAGCCGCGTCTTCACCGAGCGCATGCTCAGGACACATTACGGCATTGCCGCGCCGCAGTTTGTGCGAGGAGAACACGGAAAGCCGTATTTAACGGGAGAAGACCTCTTTTTCAGTCTGTCCCACAGCCATGGGCGAACCTTCCTTGCGATTGCGAAGGAAGAGATCGGGCTGGACGCCGAATGGCGCGCCCGTCCCCTGCCGCGCGCCTATCTTGCCCGCCTTACCCCCGCCGAACGGGAAGAGGATTTCTTCCGCCTGTGGACGGCAAAGGAAGCTTTTATCAAGTATCGCGGCAGCTCGCTTGCGGACATGCTCCCCTCTCTTCGGTTTGAGCATGGTATCCTCTTCGTACACGGTGTCCCCGCTTGTTCGCATTTGACATTCTGCGATGCAGACGGATTCACGCTCGCGCTGTGCAGTGCGTCAGAGCAGAGCATTGAGCTTGTACATGGTTAGTCCGAACAACGTCGAATGGTTTCATGCCTTCCGTCGGCGCAATACGATTTTCGGGAATCGTCTTTCCCCAAAATAATTACGATGAATGAAACATTGGCAGCCGCCCGCACCTGTGCGGGCGGCTGCCACACTGTTCAGAACCGATCAAAGGAAACGAGCTCGGAAACAGAACGTCTCTCTTTATGCATGGCAGAAGGCTCGGCATCAGGCGCGGGGTACCCCATGATAAGCACCGCAACAGGTTCATAGTTTGCAGGAACTTCAAACTCTTTGCGCATTGCGACAGGATCGAAGTGCATGACCCACGTCGTTCCGATCCCGAGAGATGCCGCCGCAAGCATCATGTGCGTTGTGACAATGGCGGCGTCCACCTCGCCGCTCGGCTTCCCGTCATAGCGATCCCGCTTCCAGCAAGCGTCGCGGTCGTAACATACGAGCATTGCAGCAGGGGCACCGAAACGGCACTTGGTACACCTGTCGAGTTTTTCCAACGTCTCCTGCGTATCCATGACTAAAATACGTTGAGGCTGTAAATTTTTCGCCGTAGGCGCGAGCATGCCTGCCCGCAGTATTTTATCGATTATTTCCCGTTCGACGGAGCGCTCCGTAAATTTACGCACCGAATAGCGATTCTCGGCGAGCTGTAAAAAGTCCATAAGATTCCTCCCGTACTCATTCTGATATCGTTTTATACCGCGTTACTTATACCTGTAATCTTTTTTCGCGTTTGTTGAGAGTCCCTTTTACATTTCATCCAGCGTCAGATAGAATGCGGGAATGAAGTGTTCAAAGAAATAATTGACGGCGCGCATATTCTTTTCTGTAAGCGCTTGCTTGATCGTCTTTTCCGCCTGCACAAACTCGGAATTGCCCGAGCGCAGCTCCTCCAGACACTTGAGATATGCCGACAACTTGTCTGCCGCCTTGACAAAGACATACTCCTCCGAAGTCTTGTCTGCCTGCAGATAAGGATACAAAGCGCCCTTAAGCTTGTCGGGAAGCGTAGAGGCGATCTTGTCCACGGCAAGCTGTTCCACCTTGGCATATTCGCCGTGGAGCTGTCCGTTGATGTACTTAACGGGCGTGGGCATATCCCCCGTCATGACCTCACTCACCTCGTGATACAGCGCATACAGCACCGCCCGTTCCACATTGACATGTCCGCCGTAGACTTCATTTTCAATGCAGGCAAGTGCATGTGTCAGAATCGCCACCTGGTGAGAGTGTTCCATGATATTTTCATCGCGCGTGGAGCGCATGAGCTGCCAGCGGCGGATAAACTTCATTCTGTCAAGATAGGCATAAAATTTTTCCATAACCGACTCCTTTTTCTCATTATACTACAAAAACAATGAAATTTCAATTGACTTTCCCGAAAAATCGAATTATAATAAGTTCATAAAATTAAATATCCGTCGTGGGTGCTGTAACAGGCTGAGATGATACCACTTGAATCGGGCAAGGTAATGCTTGGACGAAAGACAGGATTTTTTCAGGACGCTCACGCTTTTTGCGCGGGCTTTTTGTTTTGGCAAAAATTCAAAAGACGGATAAAAGGAGTTGTTCTATGTTTTCTTCCTTGCTGGCGGATTCGACACAGCCCGTCTGGGATGCCCCCGAATGGTACCCCGTTCTGTTTGATTCGTCCAAAAACATCGCGGGCAGCGTCTTCTTCTGGCTGACGATCGCGCTCGTGCTCGCATTTGTCGTCTGCGCTGTGCTGATCAAAGGCGACGTCCGCAAAAAGTTTTTGAAAGGCGCGCTGATCGCGGCAATCGTCTACGCATGTGCAGTCGGAATCACCATGCTTGCACTCTCTTTCGCGGAAGACGGTATCGTCGAAATGCTGTTCGCGCCGCTCATCGTACTCATTGCTGTCGTCGGCGGGAGCGCCGTCGCTCTTGTTGTGAAGCGCAGCCGCACCGTTCTCATTATTACGGGCTGTCTCACGGGCGCCGCTCTTATTGCCACCCTCGTATGCATGGGCGTCTACTATGCACAGAACATCGACGCAGACGGCTATTACAACAGTGAGGAAACGGGCGCACAGGTCAATCAGCTTGTCCTCTACGTCTCCGCAATTCTTCTGCTCGCCGCCATCATCGTCTCGGGATTCCTCTTCGACAAGGGCAAGAAAGGCTTTGACAGCAAATCCATCGCCTATGCCGCGGTCTGTATCGCCATGAGCTTTGCTCTCTCCTATATCCGTATTGTCAAGCTCCCTCAGGGCGGTTCCATCACCGTCGCGTCCCTTCTTCCCCTCATGATCTATTCTTACATGTTCGGGACAAAGAAGGGCGTCTTTGCAGGCCTCATCTACGGCATTCTGCAGGCGATCCAGGATCCCTGGATCATCCACCCCGCACAGTTCCTGCTCGACTATCCCGTTGCCTTTGCAGGTATCGGCGTCGCAGGCATGTTCGCTCACGTCAAGTCCCTTGAAAAGGTTCCTCAGGTGCAGTTTGCACTCGGTGCCGTCGTGGGAAGCGTTCTGCGGTTCGCGGCGCACCTTTTATCGGGCGTGTTCGCATTCTCCGCTTACGCCATCGACAAGGGCATGAATACCTGGCTTTATTCGCTCGCTTATAACTCCTTCGTGTTCGCGGATATTGCGATCGCAATCGTCGTCGGCGTGCTCGTATTCAGCTCCAAGGCATTCATGAAACAGGTGAGAAAATTCTCCGCCCCTGCAAAAACAGCACATGCGTCCGAAGAAAATGCAGTTGCGGATCCTGCCGATGAGGGATCCGAAACCGTTTCCGAGACAGCCGCGGCAAAAGACGCCGCTCCTGCGAACCCCTCTGACAAGTAATTTTTAAGCGATTAGCGCGCCCCGCTTTGTAAAGCGGGGCGCGCTTTTTAATTGCATATATAAAATTATTTATACAAACTGCAGAATATCGACGAGAACCGCAAACCCAAGAAGCAAGACAAATCCGACTGCGTGAATGATGGCTTCCACCTTGCGGTTGAGCGGTTTTTTACGGATCCATTCGATGACGGTGAACACCACTTTGCTCCCGTCCAGAGCGGGAATGGGCAAGAGGTTGAACACAGCAAGATTGACGCCGAGAAAGCCCGCGATCTCCAAAAATCCGCGGAAGCTCCTGCCTGCGATCTGAGAGGTAACGGAGATGGTCGTCAAGGGTCCGCCCAGCGCGGAAATGCCGAGTCTGCCCGTCAAAAGTTCGCCAAGCACTTTAAAAATAGAGCCCGCAATCTTGAACGAATAGGCAAACGATCTTCCGAGCGTCTCCCAGAACCCGAAGCGATAGGACGCGTTGGCAAGCTGCCACACACCGCTCTCCCCTTCTGTCTCGTACGCAATACCGAGCGCACGCCATACACCGTCCAGATCGGCGCTGTTTCTGACATCGACGTCCGCGCGAAGAGCGATCCGCACATCCATCTCCTCGCGAAGATAGGTTCCGTCCTCCTTGGTTCCGACAACACGCGAGATGCGCATCTCCACGAGATCGCCCGCCTTGTGTCCGTTGAGCGCCTGTGCGACGTCGGTGGTGAGGTACAGTTTCTTTCCCTGCGCCTCGAGCAGGATGTCATAGTCCTGCAGGCAGTACTGCGCGGGAATCTCTGCCGTCGGCTCTGCCTTATAGACAGCGATCATCGTCTGACCGTACGCAAAGAAGCACACAATGAGCAAAAAGACTGCCAACACGTAATTCATGAATGCGCCCGAAATCAGCACAATAGTGCGCTTCCACGGCGCCATTTTCGTGAACTCGCCGCCCGTACGCACAGGCGCTTCTTTGTCTTTTTCAGACAAATTCCCCTCTTCCGATGCACCGCCCACGCAGGTCTGTACGCTCGGCTGTGCGACGGATTCGTCCCTTTTATGCGCTTCGAGCGCTCCGTCTGCAGAAGGCACGTTCGCGGCAAAAGCGTGATCGGCGTCAGATGGCTTCGGCTGTGCGCCGTCTTCCTGAAACTGGGGAAACGGCTCGGATGCAGATTGTTTTTTTCCATCGCCGTTCTTTTTCGGATCGCTATCTTCGCCCTCTTCCTGTTTTGTGTCTGTTTCGTCGTCAAGGCCGTCTTCGCCGGCAAAGGCACAGTAGCCGCCGAGCGGAATCAGACGGAGCGCAAACAGTTCGCCCGTCTTTTTGCTGCGCCGCTTGAAGAGCGCGGGTCCGAATCCGATGGAAAATTCATCGATGCGGAACCCGAGCAGCTTGCCTGCGATGTAGTGTCCGAACTCGTGGATGGTGATCATCACGAGCAGGATAAGGATGGCGAGCACGACCGAGCCGACCGTGCTCCATGCGTTAAGAAGCAGATTTTCCATAAATCAATTTGTGCGCGTAGGCGCGGGTTCTGGCATCCACTGCGGCAAGATGCTCAAAGCTGTCCGCGTCCTCGCGCGGGAAGGCGGAGAGCGCGCCTTCGATAGTTTGCGCGATCGCGGGGAAGGTTATGCTGTCTTTCAAAAAGGCAAAAACCGCCTCTTCGGCCGCGGCATTGAGCACTGTCGGAAGTGTTCCGCCCGCCTTCCCCGCCGCAACTGCGAGCGGGAAACAGGGAAATTTCTCTTCGGGAAAAGGTAAAAATGTCAGTTTCCCAACAGACGCCAGATCGAGCGCAGGCTCGCAGGGAAGGCGTTCGGGAAAAGTGAGTGCAAGCTGAATGGGTACGCGCATATCGGGATATCCGAGCTGTGCAAGCGCCGCACCGTCCGAAAAATACACGAGCGAATGCACGATACTCTCGGGATGCACGACAGCCTCGATCTTTTCAAAGGGTGCACCGTAGAGTCTGTTTGCCTCTATGACCTCGTAACCCTTATTGAGAAGGGTCGCACTGTCCACGGTGATCTTTGCGCCCATGCTCCAAGTGGGATGTTTCAGCGCATCTGCCGCGCGGACAGACAACAGTTCCTCTTTTGTCTTATGCAAAAACGGACCGCCGCTTGCCGTCAGAACGAGCCGTTCAAAGGAAGCTTCGCGGCGGAAATTGAGGCACTGAAAGATCGCGGAATGTTCGCTGTCCACGGGCACAAGCTGAGCGCCCGTCTTTTTTATAGCGCGCAGGACGAGTCCCCCCCCGCAGACGAGTGATTCCTTGTTGGCAAGGGCAATGCGCACGCCCGCCTCGGCGGCGAGCAACGTATAGCGAAGCCCTGCGAACCCGCCCGCCGCAATGAGTGCGACATCGCAATCTGCAAAGAGCGCACCCGCATCCGCTTCTGTAAGCTTCTCCACGCCGGCGGGAGAGACAAAGTCCCCTGCCGCACACAGGGCGCGCCGCGGACGGAATTCCCGGCAGAGCGAGGCGAGCTGTTCGCCCGCGTTCCCGCAGGCAAGCGAGGTAAAACAAAAACGATCGGGATAGCGGCGCACAACGTCCGCCGTCTGCCTTCCGATGCTTCCCGTACAACCGATGAGAGCGATTCTGATCATAACGTTTTGTAAAAAACGCCCGCCTTGCGGCGGGCGCAATCCTTCACTGTGATAGTTTATGCAGGCACACCCGTAAACATGATGCGCGCAACAAAGATGAGCGCAACAACAAGGCTTGCATACAGCGAAGAGTCGATACGGTCGAGAATCCCGCCGTGGCCGGGCAGGAGGTTCCCCATATCCTTGATGCCAAGTTTGCGTTTAAAGGCGCTCTCCACAAGATCGCCGAACTGCGAGAATGCGGAGACAAGTACGCCCATTCCGATAAACAGTCCCATGTCCTGCCAAGCAAATTGAGGCGAAACAAATGTAAACTGTGCGAATCCCGTCCAGTCCACACAGCGGCAGAGGCCATAGTAGACAAAGAATACGGCACAGCCGCCGATGGCACCGCCCACAAGCCCGCCGAAACCGCCGATGAGCGTCTTGTTGGGGCTGACGTTAGGCGCCATTTTAGCAGGCAGTTTTTTGCCGAGCGTCTTTCCGAACCCGTACGCCATACAATCTGCCGCAGGGCTGATGACGAACACCATGGCAATCGCCGCATCCGAATAGAAAGCAAGGTGATTGCAGACGGTCATGACGACGAGGAAGACGGAAGGATAGAGATAAGCGACGAGCGTATAGCCCACCGATTCCAGGCTGATGCGCGTATGCGCGAACACCAAAAGACCGAAATTGACGGCAATGCCCGCAATGAACATAATGAGCGCGAAATGCGGCGCATAGTTGCGTCCGACAGCGGACATGGGGTCATCGGGATCGGGGAGCTTTACGCCGAGCACATCGGTAAACACGACGTCCGCGGCGATGTAGGTGACGACCACGAGGATGGCGAACGTCATGGCGACGATCTTCTGCGATCTGTGCAGTTTATCGCCGAACGCGCGGATCATCTCGTACGTACCGAGCACGGTGAACGCCACAATGAGCACGTCAAAAAACAGCTTATGAATAAAGATTTTCAGGACGAAGAAGGCAAGCAGAACGAGTGCATATACCGTGCCCGTCAGGATACGGAGTTTCCCGTTGGAGAGCTGCTTCTTCGGAGCCTTCTGCGCCTCGTCAGAGGCCGTGGAATGATTTGTTTCTTCCATATTTTTTCTACCAATTTGAACTGCGCACTATACCTTTCCGAAACGGCGCTCACGCATAGAATATGCCGTGATTGCCTTGTCAAGCTCTGCATCCGAAAAGTCGGGAAACAGGACGTCGGTAAAGTACAGTTCGCTGTATGCCGCCTGCCATAAAAGAAAGTTGGAAATGCGGACTTCCTTTCCCGTACGGATGAGCAGGTCGGGATCGGGCACGCCGCCCGTCGAGAGCATGGCGGAAAACTCCTCCATCGTGACGCTCTTTCCGTGACGCACTGCCTCATTGACGGCGGACAAAATCTCCTGACGCCCGCCATAGCCGATCGCAAGCATCAACACGCCGCGCTCGCCGCCCGACGTGTACGCTTCGCCCTCTTCGATGAGCGTTACGACATCCGCAGGCAAAAGACAGCGATCGCCGATCACTCTGAGCGTGATCCCCTTCTTTTTCAGTGTCTGCGTATTGCGCGGGAAATACTCGCGGAACAGCCCATAAAGCCCATCCAGCTCCTCTTGGGGGCGGGACAGGTTCTCCGTGGAGAGCGCGTACAGCGTGCAATATTTTACGCCGCGGTCAAAGATATGCTCGGCAAGCCCGATCATACGGTTCATGCCCGCCCTGTGCCCCGCAGCGCGCGGCAAAAGGCGCTTTTTTGCCCAGCGGCCGTTGCCGTCCATGATGATGGCAATGTGCTGCGGAATCTTTTCCTCCATCAGACGGTGAGCAGCTCCTTTTCCTTCGCCGAAGCAACTTTATCGATCTGCTCGATGCAGGCGGAGATCTTCTTCTCCACGTCCTGCTCGCAGGACTTTCCCTCATCCTCCGAAAGTTCCTTGTTGTTCTTCATCTTCTTGAGCGCGTCCATTGCCTCTCTGCGCACATTGCGCGCGGCGACCTTGGCATCCTCGCCCATGCGCTTGACCTGCTTGACAAGTTCCTTTCTGCGCTCCTCGGTGAGCTCGGGGAAGACAAGACGGATGACATTGCCGTCATTGGAGGGCGTCAGCCCGATGTTGGAGGAGAGAATCGCCTTCTCGATCGACTTGAGCAAAGATTTATCCCAAGGACTGATCACAAGGCATCTCGCATCCGCCGCCGCGATATTCCCGAGCTGATTGAGCGGGCTCATGCCGCCATATGCCTCAACCTGGATCTTGTCAAGGATATGCGGATTTGCACGTCCTGCGCGCACCGTTGCAAACTCCTCTTTGAGAACACTGACCGTCTTGTCGAGTTTGTCCTCAAGGACGAGGAAAATTTCCTGAACCTGTTCGTTGTCTATCATAATTCAAGCTCCTTGCTTTTTATTCGTTGGAAATGAGCGTACCCAGCTTGTCGCCGCATACGGCACGCACGATGGAATCCTTATCGTTGAGCGCAAATGCAAGAACGGGGACGTGGTTTTCCATGCACATGGTCGCCGCCGTCGTGTCCATTGCCTTGAGCCCCTTGTTGATGATGTCGCTGAAAGAAAGATGATCGTATTTTTTTGCGTTCGGATTGGTCGCAGGATCACTGTCATAGATCCCGTCCACATTCTTTGCCATCAGCAGCACGTCTGCGTCGATCTCGCATGCACGCTGTGCCGCCGCCGTGTCCGTGGAGCAAAAAGGATTGCCCGTTCCGCATGCCATGATCACGATACGTCCCTTCTCAAAATGGTGCAGCGCCTTCCTGAGAATGTACGGCTCTGCAAGCGAAGTCATGATGAGCGCCGTCTGCACACGCGTCGGAATCCCGCGCTGCTCGATGGCATCCATCATGGCAAGCGAGTTCATGACGGTTGCCAGCATGCCCATGTGATCGGCGGTCGTGCGATCCATATTGGTGCCCTGTCTCCCGCGCCAGAAGTTCCCGCCGCCAATGACAAGCCCGATCTGTACGCCCATATTGTGCACCTTGACAAGCTGATCGACAACCTGCGATACGACATCTTCGTTGAGCCCGAAGCGCTGATCGCCCGCAAGCGCCTCTCCCGACAGCTTCAAAAGTATGCGATGATATTTCGGCGTCATATTTTTCTCCTTTCCTACGGCCTACGCCGTTTTTACAAGTATACCATACCCTTTCAAAAAAAGCAAGGCGAAACAATAAAATTGAAGATACGGATTTGACATTTCCGAAAAACAAAAAACGCCGCCGCATCCGTGATATGCGCCTGCAATCGTGTTCAACTTTTGCGGCGCCTATCAGATTTCATCCTGCGGCGGTTTTTTAAGATTCTGTCTGAGAGAGTCCCTTTTCACGGTGACGCTTTTCTCTTCTGCGTCACAACAAAAATGAACTCATGACGTCCCCATGGCGTCTGAAAACGCATTCAAAACTGTTTAGAGAGCAAACTCTCCTTATGAATAAGATCAAGCGACGTCATTGCAGACGGGCGGCGTTTGGGAGGAAGATAGCTTATCGGCACGTTTCCACCTTCGCACTTCGCGGAAATAAAGAATGAGTCCGATCGTCCCCGTAATGAGTTCCGCGGCAGGAAAGGCAATCCATGCATAATCGAGGCCGATCAGTGAAAATCCCCAGAAAAGAGAAATCAGACAGAAGATCTGCCGCATCAGAGACAGGATCGCACTCGGAACGGCATGCCCGATCGCCTGAAAGAATACAGGCAGCATGAGCGAAAACACGGCGGGCAGGAAACTTGCACCGATGATGCGGAACGCCGTCTCCCCGACACGGAATACAGCGGGATCGGAGGAAAACAGTCCGATGAGCTTATGCGGGATAAACTCAAAGCAGGCAATACCGACAAACATGAAGATGCCCGAGATAAGAAACGAGTCACGCATGATCGCGTTTACACGTGTATAACTTCCACGCGTGTAATTGTAACTGAGTACAGGCACGATACACGTCTGCAGTCCGAAAAGCGGGATAAAGAAAAAGGATTGCATCTTATAGTACAGACCGAGCACGATAACGGCTGCATCCGAAAATCCGACAAGGATAAAATTGAGGGCGACGATATACACGGTATAAAGCGCCTGCATGAGAATGGAGGGATATCCGAGCAGGAAAATCCGCTTGACATACTTCCACATTTTCCTGATCGCAGGCGGACGGCGGAAGCCCGTGATTCCCGTGATGATAGCCGCCGTCACCTGACCGAGGACCGTCGCCCATGCCGCTCCCGCGACCCCCATCTGCTTACAGCCCAGCAGTCCGAAAATAAAGACGGGATCGAGCGCAATGTTGACAAGCGCGCCCGCGATCTGAGCTATCATGGGAAGAACCATGTTTCCGCGCGCCTGATGAATTTTACTGAAGACGCCCTCGAGAAAAACGCCGATACTGCCCACGCAGCAGATAAGGCCATATGTAACGGCATATTCTACAGCAGCGGGAGACGCTGCAGAGACGCTCGCAAACGGACGCACGATGAGCGCGGAAATGACCGCAAAAATTGCCCACATCACAACGGCGAGAACAATTCCCGTCCCGCCCGTGCGGTCAGCGGCAAGTTTTCTTCCCTTTGCAAACAGACGGGACATCTGCGTGTTGACACCCACCCCCATCCCAACGGCAAGTGCCGTGATGATGAGCTGAATGGGATAGATGACGGAGAGCGCAGTCAGTCCGTCTCCCGAAAATTTCCCTACAAAAAAACTGTCCACGACGTTATACAGCGCCTGGATGAGCTGCGCCAGCATGACGGGCGGCGCCACCTTCAAAAGAACTTTCCAGATCGGCTGTGTTCCGAAAAATTCCGCATCCGATCGTTTGATGACATGAAGATGTCTCATGAGCAATCCCTACAAAACAAGGACTTTTTGTCCATTCTTGCAACCGCGACAGTATAGTATTTCGTGAAGCGGAAGTCAAGCGTTTCAAGGGGCTAAAAACCGCACCTGCCCGTGTTTTCACAATTGCCCGAACGCCGAAAAACAGCAACCGGTTTTTGCGCGAGCGGATCGGGATGCAAAGAAGCTCTGCCTTGATTTCCCGCACGATTTTACGGAATGATTTTCATGATTCGCAATGCACTTTTCTGCACAAAAAAAGATCCGCTGCCGCAGCAACGGATCGCGTTTTTTAAAATTTATTTCTTCATTGCCTCGACCTGCTTGGCAACTTCCTCGGACAGGTCCTCGCTCTTCTTCTCGAGACCCTCGCCGCGGACAAAGAAGCAGAAACGCTTGAGAGCAGCGCCGTCAGCCGTCTTCATGAGCTGAGCAATCGTGAGCTTGTCGTCCTTGATGAACTTCTGATCCATGAGGCAGTTCTCCTCATAGAATTTCTTCAGCTTGCCCATGACGATCTTTTCTGCGATCGCTGCAGGCTTGCCTTCGTTCATGACTTCCTGCGTCAGGATCGCCTTCTCCTTGTCGAGCGTCTCCTGAGAGACCTCTGCAGCCGTCATATACTGAGGCTTGGAGAATGCAACGTGGAGCGCAACATCGTGTGCGACCGTCTTTGCCTGCTCGGTAGCGTTGCCCGCGAAATCGAGCATAACGCCCATTGTGCCGCCCATGTGGATATAGGTTTCGATGAAGCCTTGCGACTCATAAACCGTAAAGCGACGAACGGAAATCTTTTCGCCGATGACAGCGATCTGCTCCTGCACGAAGGTCTCAACCGTCTTGCCGCCCATATCGCTTGCAAGAAGTTCCTCGACCGTAGCGGGCTTGACGGCTGCGATCTGCTTTGCAACCGCCGCAACCAGTTCCTTGAACTTGTCGCCCTTCGCAACGAAGTCGGACTCGCAGTTGACTTCGACCAGAACGCCGACCTTGCCCTCGACAAGTGCGTAGACAACGCCCTCTGCCGCGATCTTGGAAGCGCGCTTTGCAGCCTTTGCAATGCCGCGCTCGCGGAGAAGATCAGCCGCCTTCTCCATGTCGCCGTCTGCGTCCACAAGCGCACGCTTGCAGTCCATCATGCCGGCGCCCGTCTGCTCGCGCAGTTTCATAACGTCTTTTGCCGTGAATTCTGCCATTTTCGTATCCTCCTTGATTCGGGGTCACTCCGCCGCAGACTCTTCCGCCGCGACGACTTCCTCGATGTCTTTCGCCTGCTCGGGAGCTGCTTCAACAGCCTGCTCCATCACGGGCGTTTCGCCCTGGTTTGCCTCGATGACGGCGTTTGCAATGACCGACGAGATGAGCTTGATCGCACGGATCGCGTCGTCGTTGCCGGGAATGACGTAGTCGATGAGGTCAGGATCGCAGTTGGTATCCGTGATCGCAACGATCGGGATATTCAGCTTGCGTGCCTCGGCGACCGCGATGTCCTCATTGTGAGGGTCGACCACGAACAGTGCGCCGGGCATACCGCGCATGCTCTTGATACCGCCCAGGTTCTCCTGAAGCTTCTCCATCTCCTTCTTGAGTCCGAGCACTTCCTTCTTGGGAAGCAGATCAAACTCGCCGGAAGCCTCCATGCGCTCGAGCTTTTCAAGATACTCGATACGGGAGCGGATGGTCTTGAAGTTGGTGAGCGTACCGCCCAGCCAACGGGAATTGACATAGAACTGTCCGCAGCGCTCTGCCTCTTCCTTGATGGCGTCCTGCGCCTGACGCTTCGTGCCGACGAACAGGATGCTCTTGCCAGACTTGACAAGATCGACAACAAAGCTGTATGCCTGCTCGATGAGCTTCGCCGTCATTTCAAGGTCGATGATGTGAATGTCGTGACGGGCTGCGAAGATGTACTTCTTCATCTTCGGGTTCCACTTTCTCGTCTGGTGTCCGAAATGAACGCCCGCCTCGAGAAGCTGCTTCATGGTGATAACTGCCATAATTTCCTCCGTTTTACCTCCCCGCTTCGCGTTCCTCCGCCCCTATCCGCAGGAAAAAAGAATTTACGGACACGGAGAGCGGCGCATACGCGGGTGCGTATTTACAGCCTTTTGATTTTACCATAAACACCTGCAAAAGCGCAAGCATTTTTGACCTTCTTTCAGACAATTTTTCCCTGTTATTATGGAAAAGATACGCAGAAAAATAAACTTCCTGTCCTTTCCCGCCTTGGCGTAAAACCTGTCTGTTCCATTTTTACATCTTCGTCACAGATTCTGTGCACATCCAAATTTACGAAGCCGTCAAGTCTGCTTTTTCAAAAATGCAGATGCAGCGGCGCCGAATGGCGCCGCCGCATATTCTTTCTTGAAAACCAGTGTTTACTCTGTTTTCGAAAAATAAGGATCTTCCGTTCCGATAAAAGCAATCACCATCTCAGGCGTCACCAAAGAGGCAATCTTGTCATACAACGGCAGCTGTAAGGTGTAATAATTATCAAGTACCGCTACCATCGCCGAAGAAACAGTGACGGAGAGCGTAAGGTCCTTGTTTTCATCCTTTACGTCCTCCGTAAAATACTCAAGGAAGCCTTCCTGCACAAACAGCATGGGAATTTCGCTTTTTACCTTATCAAAGCTGTCGTTTTCCGCGTCATAGGTGTAATAGTAGACTGTCTTCATTTCAATATCAAACCGACGGGAGAACATATCCGTGCCCAGTCCGCCCACTTTTTTCGTGGCAAAAACATCCTCCGAGCCGTTCAGATAAATTTCGTTCGGATTGGAGATCGTACCTTCCGCAACTCCGCCGATTCCGCCCTTTTTGACCGCTTTCACCGAAGTGATCCCGCTCACTTTTCCGATCGGGAACCAATAGGTGTCGTAAGAGCCGAGGATCTCCTCTTTTACCTTGCCCGCGAGATATTTCCCCGTTGCGGCATCATACATCTCCACAACCCTTCCCGTGGATCCCGGGAAAAAGTCACCGTTTTCACCCGCAACAGAAACGGTACCGTTCTCGTTTCCATCCCATGTGAGTAGAGCCGTTGTCCCGAATGTCTTGACCGAGACATCCAATGATTCGTACAGATATCCCGTCACCGCGCCACTGTCATTGCGGACAAATTGCAACATGGTCTGCGCGCGGTCGATGATATTGAGCCCGATCTCAAGTTCGTTTTCCGCAACTCTGAATTTCAATGCCCCGACGTTCGCAATTTCAACACGTCCCGTATATTCGGACTGTTCGGGATAAGCGCACATTTCCAAAGAAGCAGGTCCTACCTTCGTGAGCAGCTTATACTCATCCGACTGCAATTGAATGAGAAATTGCAAAGTGACGCCCTTGACGCTCGTACTTCCCGCAAAGGACGAGTAATCATCGGGATTGGCATTGATGTACTGCTGATACAGATTTGCGATCGCAGAAGTAGCCGCGTAGAACGTATTGACATACCCCATGAGCCCCTGCATCTCAATCACCGAGCCGTAGATAACGTCAAGCTGTTTTCCGATCGCCATATCAGAAATTTGGGCGACAGAGACAAACTGCGAAAAATCAGGATTTGTCATGGCAGAATCCGTTGCACGGGAAGCATCCAGACGGAAACTTTCAGGCAGAAATTGCCATACGTCGGGAGCAGTTCCGAACGCATTCACGATCGACTGCGCAAGCTGAGAAACGTCGGGCAAAATCCTCAGAATCGCCGTAAGCGTAAGAGGGTTATAATTTTTACCCGAAAGCACGGCCGTCACCGTATATGAACCCGCCTCCGTCTGACCGTTTCCCGTATAACTGACCGTCACCCCCTCGGGCAATTCACCCGTCACCTGCAAAGAATGTGCTTCCCCGTCATAGGAAACGACATCCCCTTCAAAGACAAACGCATTTTCATCCAGATCGGCACGGGCGATCGTGAGCGTTGCCGAGAGCGTAAGCGTCTCATACCCCTCTCCCGAAAGAACAGCCGTCGCCTGATATTCCCCCGCGTCCGTTGCAGCATTATCCGAATAGACAACCGTCACCCCCTCCGGAACGGTTCCGCTCACAATAACGCAATGCTCATTTCCGTCATACGTCACAGCGAGATCCGTCATCGTAACCCCTGTGATTTTCTTCAATGTTTCGTCCGGAGTTTCGTCCGGCGTCTCCTGAGTTGTTCCGTCATCCACGGGAGGAGTTTGCGGCTCATCGTCGCAGGCGGCAAATACAGCTCCTGAAAGCATACAGCACAAAGCAACAAACAACAATCCTTTCTTTTTCATAATTAACTCCTATTTTTTAACGGGAATTTGTTCCCGCCGTCTTTCAGATCATCCAATCAAATTCTGCAATCAGACTTCATCCAAACCACGTGTATTGACCCGAACAAGTGCAGGAACAAATGTAAACGGGCTGATAATCAATGCAAACAACGCCGAAATCAGAAATGTAACACAGAAAATCGCCAACCGAAGCAATGCAAAGAAAATTTTAATCGCAATCAAAAAAATAAAGCCGTCCAAATCAAAGGAAAAAATAACACCCGGCATCCCGACAATTTTACCGCCGAACAGACAGGCGTCAGAAACAAATCCATCCCAAAACATCTGAGCCGAGAAAGTATAGCAAAACAAACAAAGCATCAGAGTAGCGAGAATGGAATCCAGCGGTTTTGATTTACCTACGACTGCTATAAAAACGCAAAGCGCAAGCAAAATTCCCGTAATGACAGCCGCCCAAATGAGTCCGCGGTTTCTCGCATGACGTCTGTCTCTCTTTTTTATCTCTTCTTCAGCCATCATTTGCTGCTCTGCCTCGGCACGCTGCTTTTCCGCTTCCTCGGCACAGTTTTTACAGATAAGCACAGGGCGTTGTTGAGCGACATTTTCCTGACGAACCGCATTGCCGCAGACTGTACAGTAACCTAAAACAGGTTCTGCAGAATTCTCGGCAGGGGCAAGTGCAGTTGCGGCTTCAGGATCTTCTCCGTTCAGAAAAATAGTCAGCGGAACATGAAAAATTTCCGCAATTTGCGCCATTGTCGCAAAATCCGGCTGCGACTGATCGTTTTCCCACTTGCTGACCGCCTGATATGTAACGTTCAGTTTTGCCCCCAATTCTGCCTGCGTCAGATTGTTTTCTTTCCGCAATTGTGCAATTATTTTGCCGTATTGTTTCATGCCATGACTCCTTGATAAAAATGTGTAAGTTAACTTTACAGGTATATTATATCACATTTTTTTTCGCTGTCGCCCTTCCGTTCTCAACAGTTGGTTGAATTATTCGACATTTAGTTGAAATGCGCTATTTAGAATCATTTCCGCACAAAAAATGCACTTTTCCAAGTATTTCTTATATTCTAATTTTAACACAGCCATATCAATTGTTCAAGCAATTTTTAATAATATAATGGATATTTTTACAAACTCTTCCAACAGTTGAGTAAGCTTAAAAAAACCAATTAACAAGAATGCGGCGGCGCCGAATGGCGCCGCCGCAACAACTGAAAGACAAATTTTCTATTTCAATTCAGGCAATATGGTTGAGAATTATGACTACGAAGCGGGCGATCAAATAATCGTCCTTTGACCCTCGTTCGCCCGCGAATATCCGAACAGCTATACGTTCGTTTGAGCGTCGTCCTCCTCTTCCGCATTATGAACTGGCGCCGTGCAGATCTGTCCGATACGTGCAAGCAATGCATCCTTGCCATCGCCAGAGACGCCCGAAACCGCAATGACGTTTCCCGTCCCGAGCCCGAACATAAGCGCAATTGCGCGGGTGCGCTCCTTTACTTTCATGCGCGAGAGTTTGTCAGATTTGGTCGCAAGCACCGTAAAGGGAATGTTGTGATAGACAAGGAACTCCACCATCTGCGCATCGTCGGCAGACGGGTCGCGGCGGATATCGGAGAGCAGAAAGACGTGCCGAACATCCTCTTTTTTTGCAAAGAACGCCTCAAGCGTCTTTGCCCACTTTGCCTGTTCCGCCTTGGAGACGGCGGCATACCCGTACCCGGGAAGGTCGGCAAGCCAGAATTCTCCGAAGTCGAAATAGTTGACGAGGCGGGTCCTTCCGGGCGCGGCGCTCGTTTTTGCGAGGTTTTTTCTGCCCGCCAGCATATTGATGAGCGTGCTTTTTCCCGCATTCGACTTTCCGCACACGGCGATCATGGGTTTGGCGGGACGCAGGAACTGCTCCTCCCGCGCCGCGCTTGTCAGAAAAACGGCGTTTTTAACCTGCATAATTCATCCCCGTCACAGCGTTTCTGAACACCTGATCAATATTGTTGACGCAGATGAAGTTGAGATTCTTACGGACGTTTTCGGGGATCTCCTCCACGTCCTTTTTGTTCTCCTCGGGAATAATGATATCGTGGATGCCGATACGATTTGCGGCAAGCGCCTTCTCCTTAAGACCGCCAATGGGAAGCACCTTCCCGCGCAGCGTGATCTCGCCCGTCATGGCGACGTCGCGGCGGACAGGCTGACCCGTGAACGCGGAAAGGATCGCCGTAGCCATCGTGATGCCCGCCGAAGGTCCGTCCTTGGGCGTTGCGCCCTCAGGGACATGGATATGGATATCCTTGTGCTCAAACGCGTCATCGGAAATGCCGTATTTTTCTGCGTGCGCACGGATATAGCTGATGGCGGCGCGCGCGGATTCCTTCATCACGTCGCCCAGTTTTCCTGTCAGCAAAATGTCGCCCTTGCCCTGCATTGCGGAGACCTCGATGGTAAGCGGCATTCCGCCGACCGACGTCCAGGCAAGTCCCGTCGCGGCGCCCACTTCGTCCTCTTCGCGCATTTCGTCCTCATGCAGGAAGCGCTTTGCGCCGAGGAACTTTTCCAGATTATTTTTGTTGACGACGATCTTGTCCGCTTCGCCCTTGGCGATGCTGACCGCCGCCTTGCGGCAGACCGTGCCGATGGTGCGCTCAAGCGTACGCACGCCCGCCTCCATCGTGTACCCGTCGATGATCGCCGAAAGTGCCCCGTCCGTAATGCGGATCTGTCCCTCTTCAAGCCCGTTCTCCTTGCGTTTTTTCGGGACAAGGTAGCGTTTTGCGATCTCCTCTTTCTCGTCGGGCGTGTATCCCGAAAGCTCGATGATCTCCATTCTGTCGCGCAAGGGTCCGGGAATGGTGTCCAGCGTATTTGCCGTTGCGATGAACATGACCTTAGACAGATCGTAGGGAACTTCCAGGTATCTGTCGCGGAACGTTGCGTTCTGTTCGGGATCGAGCACCTCTAAAAGCGCGCTGGCAGGATCGCCGCGCAGATCGGAGGAGATCTTGTCCACCTCGTCGAGGAGGAATACGGGATTGATCGCACCCGCGTTCTTCATCTCATAGATGATACGTCCCGGCATAGCGCCGATATAGGTACGGCGATGCCCCCTGATCTCCGCTTCGTCCTTGAGCCCGCCAAGGCTCATGCGGACGAACTTTCTGCCAAGTGCGCGCGCAATGGACATGGCGACGCTCGTCTTGCCCACACCGGGCGGTCCGACAAGACAGAGAATGGGCGCCTTCAGCTCTCCCGTCAGTTTGAGAACGGCAAGATATTCAACCACGCGCTCCTTGATCTTCTCAAGACCGTAGTGATCGGCGTTGAGCACCTTCTCCACGTCGGAGAGTTTTTCGGTGTCCTTGGTCTGTTCCTTCCAGGGAAGATCGATGATCCAGTCGGCATAATTCCTGAGAACGGTATACTCAGGCGAGGAAGGCGGCATCTTGTCCATGCGGCGAAGCTCCGTAAGCGCCTTGTCCTCCACATCCTTCGGAAGCCCCTTGGAAAGGATCTTTTCGCGCAGACGCTCATTCTCCTCCACGTCGTCGCCGAGCTCCGCATGAATCGCCTTGATCTGTTCGCGCAGGAAATATTCCTTCTGCGATTTTTCAATATTGCGCCGCACGTCCTGCGCGATCTTGCGCTCGAGCTTGCCGATCTCAACTTCCGTATTCAGACACTGCTCGAACAGACGGAGCCGACGCACGAGAGACGTCTCCTCCAGAAGTTCCTGCTTGACCTCGTCCCGAAGGCGCATATAATGCGCGCAGATATTGATATATGCATCCGGATCGGAGACACCTGTAAGCGCCGAGTCCATCTCCTTGGAGATCTTCCCCTCGCCGCCTGCGATCTCCTTGACGAGCTCCTTCGCCGTACGGAAGGATGCCTCTTCCAAAGTAGGATCACCGTGGACGGTGGAAAGCTCCTCCGTGACGGCGTAAATGTATCCGCTCTCGAGGCGGAACCCGCGCGCAGCAGCACGGTACTCGCCCGCAACAAACACGCGCAACCTGTCCCCCGGGAGACGAGTCACCTGACGGATAGAGCACACCGTACCCACAAGGCACAGATCGTCTCCTTCGGGAAACTCCTTTTCGGGATCGGTCTGTCTCGTCACAAAGACATATTTATCGTTGGCGTCCGCGCGCTCGAGCGCCGCAAGCGAAACGCCGCGCCCCACATCGAAAGCCACCGTCGTGTCGGGGAACACGACCTGCGTCCGCATGGGAATGACGGACAATATTTTGACTCTGTTCGTGTCCATGCTGTCACCTCACTGTAAATTGCGTAAATAGCGGAAAACTCTAAATTGGCAGATCAACTGCGAATATGCAGAATTATCCCGATATGTTTATCACACACAGCGCGCCGTTTCAATCGCCCTACGGTAAAATTTACACCGATTTTACGCAATCTTTTCAAAAACGATGGAAAATAAACGCAATGACCCCCGCACAAAGCGGGGGTCATTGACCGGACATGACGTTATGCCTCTTCCGCGAAGTCCTCTTTGCCTACGCCGCAAAGCGGGCAGGTGAAGTCGTCGGGAACATCCTCCCACTTCGTTCCGGGTGCGATGCCGTTGTCGGGATCACCCGTTGCCTCGTCGTACACATAGCCGCAGACCGTGCATACATACTTTGCCATATGAATACCTCCAAATTCCGCCCGTAGGGCTTTGTTTTTGTTATGCTTTCACGTCCTCGGCAATCATCTTGCCGAGCGTGCGCAGCGCATCATTGCTCTGCTCGTTCACCGCAGAGAGCACCGTCGTCTTGTCGCCGATGCGGCGCATGTTCTTGAGCGAAGACAAAATCCCGTCCATCAATGCTCCTGACTGAGGCGCCCATGTACCGTTTTCCACGATAGCGTATGCGCGATTCTGGAAATTATGCGCCTTCAGATCATTCAGGAAATCTTCCATGTTGACAAAGATGCCGTTGTTGTACGTCGTCGAAGCAAATACGAGATGCGAGCAGCCAAAAGCCGCAGATACAAGCTCGCTCTTGTCCGTCACGGAAACATCGAACACTTTGACGCGCACGCCCTGCGCTGCAATGGCGGACGCAACGATCTCGGCGGCGTTCTGCGTATGACCGTACACGGACGCATAGAAGATCGCAACACACTTTTCCTCAGGCTGATAGGCGCTCCAGGTCAGATATTTATCCAGATACCAAGCAAAGCCATCCTTCCAGACGGGACCGTGAAGCGGGCAAACGGTGGAAATTTTCAGTCCCGCCGCCTTTTTGAGCACTGCCTGCACCTGTACGCCGTATTTTCCGACAATGTTGAAATAGTATCTTCTCGCATCGTCGAGATATTCGCGTTCAAACACGTCCTTATCGGCTATGATGCTCCCCGAAACCGCGCCGAACGTACCGAACGCGTCTGCAGAGAACAAGATCCCGTCCTCGGGGACATAGGTGAAAAGCACCTCGGGCCAATGCACCATGGGTGCGCCCACAAAGGTCAGCGTGCGCTTGCCGATACTGAGCGTATCCCCTTCCTTTACGAGGTGAGCCTGTCCCGCATAGCCGAAATAATTTTTCAGCATAACGGCGGCTTTTTGCGACGTTACAACGGTGACGTCGGGATACAGTTCGATAAGCCTTGCAAAGGTAGCCGAATGATCGGGCTCCATGTGCTGTACGATCACATAGTCGAGCGGCGCACCGCCGAGTGCATAGGCGAGATTTTCAAAAAACAGATCGCCCACAGCGGTGTCCACAGTGTCGATGAGGACCGTCTTTTCGTCCTTTAAAAGATAGGAATTATAGGAAACGCCGCGCGGAACAGGGTATGCGCTCTCAAAGAGAGAAATGCGCCTGTCGTTTCCTCCGAGATAGACGAGTCCTTCGGAAATTTCCTGACAGTTATGCATAGTTTTACTCCGTAATTTTTTTCGGGAACAGTATACCATATTTCCTCAGAAAATGCAACTTTTCTGAAGAAGCTTTTCGACGCGATCAGACCAGCGCACGCACGCCCCGAACAATAAATTCGCTCATTTCATCGGCAAATTGCTCGATCGGTTGCCGTTCCTCCGAACGAAGCCGCTCCTTCAGGCAAGAAATGCACCCCGAAGACACAAACCGATAAAAGTCTGCAAGTTTTTTGGGCGGGAGATTGCCGAAACACTTTTTATAGTATTCGGTACAGAGCTTGCCGCCCATTTCGACAAACCGCATGGCGCCCTCTGCATTGTCCGAAGAGAGTAGGAGCTGACAGAACGGCTCATTCTCCTCCAAAAGCGCGAACACCGTTCGGCACACCCTGCGCGTCGACTGAATATTCTCCTGTTGCTCAAGCGCACCCCGAAGCGCCGCAGAGAATTCCTCAAGAAACTGTGTCTCCAGTTTCTCGTTGAGATCGTACACATCCTGATAGTGCGCGTAAAAAGTCCCGCGCCCGACTCCCGCTTTCGCGCACAGTTCGCTGACTGTAATCCTGCGCAAAGGTTTTTCCCGTCTCAATTTCAAAAAAGCCTCGATGAGCATCTTTTTGGTCATCCTGACCCGCAGATCGCCGCCTTCAATATTCATACGATTGTCTCCTTCGGAACGTTTTCACACACATTGTCCCAATACGTACACGTACCTCAAAGCTGACCGAACGCCGCACGCTCCCGCGTGGTATATTATTTATGAGAAACAGAATCGCCTGCTCATTTGCTATCTCATTATACCACACTTTTTTCAACTTTGCAACAGGGAGGAAAATACCATGAAAAAGCTCTATCTTGTGACCGGCGCGGCGGGACATCTGGGGAGCGCTCTGTGCGCTCTGCTGCATGCCCGCGGTGAGGAAGTACGCGCCCTCGTCCTGCGCGGCGAGGACACTTCTTTTCTGCGCCGCATGGGCGCACAAATTTTTTTCGGCGACGTGACTGTCCCCGAATCCCTTATCCCTTTTTTCGATACGCCCGTAGACACGCCGACCGTTCTAATCCACTGCGCGGGGATTGTGGACATCACAAGTCTTGATAATCCCGCCGTGGACAAAGTCAATGCGAACGGAACTCAGAACGTAATGCGGCTGTGCCTTGCAAACCACATCGGAAAAGTCGTATATGTCTGTTCGGTACACGCATTACCCGATCTTCCTTGCGGGCGCGTCAAACGCGAGATTGGGCACTATGACCCAGCCCTCCTCGACGGAGCGTATGCGCGCAGCAAAGCACGGGCGGCGGCGATCGTTCAGGAGATGGCGGCGCAGGGGCTTCCCGCCGTTACTGTCCTACCCTCCGGCATCATCGGCCCGTACTGCGGCGGCGGAAATCATCTTGTACAGCTTGTCAAGGACTTCTGCCGCGGGAAACTTTCTGCAATCGTAAAAGGCGGTTATGACTTTGTGGACGTGAGAGATGTGGCAGAGGGCATTCTCTCCGCCGCCGAACATGGAAGAACAGGCGAAAGTTACCTTCTGACGGGCAACTACCATTCGCTCAAAGAGATGACCGATATACTTGCAGCAATCACGGGCAGGAAAAAAGTCGGCGCCGTCCCCGTATGGATGGCGCATCTTGCCGTCCCCTTTGCGGAATATTCGGCGCGGCGCAAAAACAAAAAACCGCTGTTCACCCATTATGCCCTCCGCGTCGTCTTGGAAAACGCACATTTTTCCCACGACAAGGCGGCAAAAGAATTGGGCTATTCTCCCCGCGATCTCTATGACACGCTGGAAGACACCGTCGAATGGCTCCGCGAGACCGGTGAAATCCCCGCCGAAAAATCCACGGCTCCCAGACGCCGCCGTATCCGCGCAGGTGCAACAAGTTAAAGCCCGCCGCTCTGACAGCCCGCGCGATTCAAATCACAATATTTCATTGCGGGTGCGGAAGGCGAATGCGGCGCTTCGCAGTCAATGCAGTGCGCACAGCGTCTGTACTCTTTGCGCAATCATCCTCGGCTCTTTGCGCTATCATCCTCGGTTCACGCCATGAAAATTCAATCCATATCAGAAAGCGCCGCTGCACCCAAAGCACAGCGGCGCTTATTTTCAGAAATTGCTGCCGTTCCAGCCCCAGTTCTCCACGGGGTGGTAGGTGACATAGATCTGTGCAGGATCAAGCCCCGCCTCTTCCTGTAAAATGTTGCAGATCTTTGCAGTCATCTTTTCGCAGTCGGCAGGCGAAGCGTTTCCGAACAGACTGACCGACACATACGCGCCCTTCTCCGCGCGCTTTCCCGCAAACCAAAGAGCATACCCGTCCGCAATCCCGACCATCAGATAACTTTCGGGTTTCTTCAGCGTCGTGATCGCCTGTCCGAACTTTGTCTTGATATTCTCGCGCGTCTCATCCGAAAGACGCACGGACGTTCTGCAATCGATAAACGGCATAATCATCCCTCTCTTTTCTGTTTTTTTGGATTATACTTCATTGTTCTCACTTTGTCAAGAACGGAGCGCAAAAATGCGCTCCGTTCTTAGCCCTGCTGTTTTCCGTTCAACTATCCTGTTTGTGCGCAGGCTGTTCCCGAAGGCGCGCCGCAGTTTTTTTGAGTGCGTCAAGCGCCTCGAATGGCTCGGAGATCGAGAGCACTGTCTCCTCCATCGGGCACATCCCCGTTCCCGCACGGTTGATAATGCGCGGCGTGAGATGCGCGTACTCTGCGCGGATTCCGTGCGACTGAAAGACTGCAAGACCGCTTTCGGAGAGCACCTCTGCCCAGACTTCCCTTACGCCCATGAGGACATACAGGAGCGCCGCCGCCTTGCCGACGATCTTATCTGCCGCGCTCGCACCTGCGACATTCTCCCCTGCCGCGATCCATTCGAGAAGCGGACGGATGCCGCTCTGTCTGCTTGTCAAAGTTCTATCCTCTGCCTTGATGATACAGGTCAACCCCTCCTCCCGCAGACGCGCTGCAAGCAAAGGGAGCATGTCCGTATGCGCATATGCTGTTTCGGACATGGTATCCTCCTTTTCGTCCGATTTTATCCTTGCACCCACGGTCGGCGAATTGTCTTGCGTAGGCTGATCTATCGGATTTTCAATCCTTCATGAGCAGGCGACGCAATCCCATGACGATGAAGGGAACGACGACAGCCTGAGCGACCATTCCGAGCAAGCCCGTCTGGATCTGCGTCCAAACCGTTGCTGCGGAAAGCGGGGAAACGCCCTGAAAGATCGCGGCAATGACGAGAAAGGCAACCCTTCCCGAAACCTGTGCGAGCAGTACGGCAGGGAAAGCCATCCAGCCGTTTTCTGCGATCTTCCCGGAGAAGAGACCCGAGACAGCCGCGAACACGGCAAGCTCAGCCATCATATAGGGAAGACGAAGCGCGACAGGCATGGGATTCCCCGTGAGCGTGGTAAGAGCAAAGCTGACGACGGGCGAAAGAATCCCTACGCCAAGCCCCCACTGCCATCCGAGCAGGCACCCGCCGAGAAGGACGGGCAGATACATGGGCAGCCACTGCATGCCGCCCTGCGCACCTGCCGCGAGATGGACAAGCTGGGGCAAAAGCACTGCCAAAGCAACAATCGCCAACGATACGAGCGTCTTCACCGTGATTTTAAGGCGAAGCGAAACATTGTGTCTTACAAGAACCGAGTCAATCATAAAAACCTCCGTGTCAGTCATCCTGCTGTAACCTGTCTGTGAAATCCCGCATCATTTCGGGAATTTTGATCTGCTGCGGGCACACCTTCTCGCAGCTGCCGCAGCCGATACATGCGCTCGGCCATTTTTCCTTGGGAACGGCGGAGAGCGCCATGGGTGCAATAAATCCGCCGCCCGTGAAGCGGTGCTCATTATAGAGCGCGATGATCGCGGGAATATCCAGTTGCTTCGGACAATGGCTCGTGCAATAGCGGCAAGCCGTACAGGGCAGAGTTTCGCGGCGGAACATCCCCTCGCCGATGGCAAGCAGCGCCGCCCGCTCCTGTTCGGTAAGCGGTTTTTCCTCCGAAAACGTTGCGATGTTCTCCTTCACCTGTTCAAAGTTAGACATGCCCGACAAGATCATCTTGACTTCGGGAATGCCCATCGCAAAACGGAACGCCCATGCGGGAATGCGTTCGTCGGGGCGCATCGCTTTGAGTTTTGTCTCATTCTCAGGAGAAAGAGAAGCAAGTTTTCCGCCGCGAACGGGTTCCATGACCCACACGGGAATCCCCCACTTGCGCAAAAGCGCCACCTTCTTGTTGGCACTCTGGAATTCCCAGTCCACATAGTTGATCTGAAGCTGACAAAATTCCATATCTTTGCCGTATTTTTCAAGGAAGCGGCGAACGACTTCATAGCTTCCGTGTGCAGAAAATCCGAGATGACGGATACGCCCCGCCTTTTTCTGCGCAATGAGATAGGAATATGTACCGTATTTTTCGTCGTCGAGATAGGCGTCGATATTCATCTCGCAGACATTGTGGAACAGATAAAAGTCGAAATAATCGGTTCCGCATTTTTTGAGCTGCTTTTCAAAAATCTCCTCCACCTTGCCCATGTTGGAGAGATCGTACCCCGGGAATTTGGTCGCAATCTTGAGCGATTCACGCGGATAGGACGAGAGAATCCTGCCAACAACATTCTCCGATTCGCCGTCATGATACCCCCACGCCGTGTCAAAATAGTTCACGCCGTGCGAGATGGCATAGTCGAACATCTCCGCCGCTTTCTTTTCATCCACCTTCCCGTAATCACCTTCGAGAACAGGCAGGCGCATGGTACCAAACCCGAGCGCCGAAAGTTTTTCTCCCTGAAAATCTCTGTAGATCATAGTTATCTCCTCCGTTCTTTTCATGTAATTCTCTATTCTGCCTCGTTCAATGCAAACGTGACAAGAACGTTCCCTCTTCCAAGCGCCTGCGCAAGTCCCGCCGCGTCATCCAGTTTCCCGAGCCGCGTATAAGAGTAGGACGTCGAAAAGCTCTCATAAAAAAGCACAACGCAGCTGCTCCCATACAACATCAGATCCCCCGCCGCAATGCTTTGCACGCGTTCGCTCTGCACGGGAAGCGTCTCGTCCAGATAATGATATTTTTCGTTCCCGTTGAGTTCGGTCATTTCAATCGTCATCGGCAAAAGTTCCGCAAAGGCGCGCGCCGTCTCGTTTTGCTCCAATGTCGCACCAAACGTACTCGTCCCGATCGTAATCGTCAGTTTCATTGTTTCTGTCTCCTCCGCTCCCTGCGGCGACTCCATAGAGGGTCTGCCTGCCTGTTTGCCCGCACATGCCGTACACGCAAGCAGCAAAAAAGCGGAAACCATCACGCCAAGCCATCTTTTCATACCGCACCTTTCAGATGTATTTAATAACGCGCGCCGGAACGCCGCCTACGACACATCTTGCAGGGACGTCTTTGGTCACCACCGCCCCCGCCGCAATGACGGCGCCGTCTCCCACCGTGACCCCCGCAAGAATGGTCGCATGCGCGCCCACCCAGACATGCTTTCCAAGGCGTACGGGCGCAGGATACATTCCTCCGCGCTTTTCAGGGTCAAGATCATGATTGAGCGTCGCAATGACGACCTGATGCCCAATGAGACAGCCATCGCCGAGGAAAATCCCGCCCTGATCCTGAAAACAACAACCTGAGTTAATAAATACGTTTTTTCCGATATGAATGTTCTTGCCGAAGTCCGTATAAAAAGGCGGGAACAGTCCGAACGTTTCATCCACACGTTCGCCCGTCAGGCGCGAAAAGAGCGTGCGCAGTTCCTCGGCGCTGTGATAACTTCCGTTGATTTCCGCCGTGATACGCTGTGCTTCACGCGCCGCATCTGTCATCAGAAGATGCGCCTCCGACCCCTCTGCGATGTATTCTCTGCGCGCCGTACGCTCCTTGTATTCGTCAAGCTCCATTGTTTTCACTCCGATTTATATTCGATTGCATTCTCTCGGCTCCATTATAAAATGAAGACAACGTTCTGTCAAATACCTGTTGCGCATGGCAAACGATAGCAAAAAGTTATTTCTCCGAGGAAGATCTTCCCGACATAATATCTTTCCCCATCGCATCCGCAGACGGTACTGACGGCGCCTCGGTTCTGGGACGCACGCTGCCCAAATCCCCCGAAGTGCCCGCATTCGAAACCCCGCCTGCGCCTTCTCCCGTCCTGCCATTTATACTTCCGCTTATGCTCCCGATCGCATTGATTTCCGAAACCCAATCCTGCATCGGGGAATTTTCCTCGCCCATCATGGCGATCGGCTCAAGCACACTTTGGGGAGGAGATTTTTTCCGTTTGATCTGATGGTGCACAATATCGTACCCCATCATGATCACGATTGCGCAACCGAGCGCAAAACTGATGAGAAAGAACGGTTCCCGAAACAGTTCTCTCACGGTAAGCGTCGGATGCCGCCGGCATAAAAATCAACCAAAGCACAAAAAATGACCCGACCGTAACAACGCGCAGAAGCTGTCCGAACAGTTTCTCAAAGAAATTGCGGAAAAAGGACGGCAATACGACAAATGTCAGTAACATCATTGCGAACAAAATGAGAAACCATCCGACGGCGAGAAAGACAAAAAAACCCTGGTCGGTTTTAAATTCCTTCGGACTGTACGGATTGATCAAAAGCGGAACTTTCTCTCCCACAGGATACAAGGGGGGGCGCTTGCTCCCGTGTCATCCCTGACAGTGTAGCGCTCGCCTTCGTATTCATACTGGAAGATCGCATAATAAAGCCAGTCGTCCTCAAACGGGTCTTCGGGCTCCCTTTCCCAATTCCCGATGACGACTGCCTCCACGCGCACAAAATCCCGTTCGTAATTTCGTTTCGCGCTCAACGTCCCGCATATAAGTCCGATCCCCGCTACAATAAAAAGAATGGTAAAGAAGATCGCTACTCCGTCAATTTTTTTCTTTTTCAAAGTCTATCCCCCAAAGATCTTCTCATGTTTTTGCGGGCGCGGAGCAGAATGCCCCGCGCCCGCAAGTCTCAGACAGATATCACGAAGATATCCTTTCAATCCCGAAGCAGCGACTTTATTTTCCTTATTCCTCGCCGAATTTTTTGTTCTGCGGCGAGGTCTCTTTTGCCGCGTCTTTTGCGGACGGTTTTTCTGTTCCCTTAACAGACTTCGCCGTCTTGGCGGGCTTTGCGGACGCCTGATTTACGGCAGTCGTCTTTTCCGTCTCCTGCGTCTGTTCGTCGGAAGCCTTGCGCGGCGCGACGACCTCAGGAAGAGAGAGCCCCGCCATATTGTAGATCTCTTCAAGGGGCGGGAGCGACTTCAAAAGCCCCGACAAAAAGTTGGCGGTCGAAGTTTTGCCGTCCGCACTGCCTGCGCCGTCCCAGACAGTGACCTTGTCGATCTTGACGCCCGAGATCGCTTTGACCTGTTCGGCAACGATCGATTCCAATTTATCGGCAATGAGCAGGCGCACGGCATCGGCCGCCGTACCTGCGCTCTTGACGAGCGCGTCCATACCTTCCGCCTGCTTGGTGAGCTTTTCGCGCACACCGCGCGCCTCTGCATCCATTTTCACGAAGATAGCGTCCGCCTCGCCCTGTGCCTTTCTGCGCGTCTGTTCTGCGACTGCCTCCGCCTCGATCTCCAGCTTCTGCTTTTCGATATCGGCAGCGACGATGACGTCCGCCTCCTGCGTTGCGCGATCACGGGCAGCACGCGCGACTTCCGCCGACTGCTCTGCGCTGTAGCTCTCTTCGAGCGCCTTTGCCGCCTGCACCTTTTCTGCCGCAACGGCAAGCTTGAGTGCTTCCGCCTCCTTTTCGCGGAGCAATGCACGCGAACGGGCGATCTCCGCCTTTGCCTTGTTTTCGCCGTCGATTGCCGCGGACTCAGCCTCTGCAACGCGGATACGCTGTTCCATTTTGGCGTTTGCCTCACCGATGGAACCCTTCTTATCCTCTTCCGCGACGGAGATCTTTGCATCGTTGATCGCCTTCGCCGCAGCCTCTTTCCCGAGGGCGATGATGTATCCCGACTCGTCGGAGATATCGGTGACGTTGACGTTGATGAGCTTGAGTCCGACTTTCTTGAGCTCACCTTCCACGTTGCGCTGAATGGCTTCGAGGAACTTATCTCTGTCCGAGTTGATCTCCTCGATGTTCATCGTGGCAATGACGAGACGCAGCTGACCGAAGATAATATCCCGCGCAAGGTCGCTGATCTGCGTGAGCGAGAGTTTTCCGAGACGTTCTGCGGCATTCTGCATGATGCCCGTCTCCGTGGAGATACCCACCGTGAAGATGGACGGAACGTCGATACGGATATTCTGTTTGGAGAGCGCGCTCTTGAGATCGACACTGATCGCAAGCGGCGTCAGATCCATAAAGGTATATTTTTGGAAAAACGGCCACACAAACGCCGCGCCGCCGTGAATACACTTTGCCGCAGAGCTCGTGCCGTCCGCACGCGAACGCAGTTTACCGTAAATAATCATGATCTTGTCGGGCGGGCAAGTCTTATAGCGCACCGCAACCGTCAGAATGATCATGAACACCAAGAGAACCGCGACAACAATGATCGCAATGATTGCTCCATCCATTTCATATTCCTCCTGAAAATCCTTTCATTTTGTTTTGACGCTTCTTTAAAGTCTCTCGACCAGCGCAAAATCCTCGTTGTACTCGACGATCTTCACCCGCGTATCGACGGGAATGCGCTCCTCGTCGTCCGTCATGGCATCGATCTCAAGATAGGTGTCCTGCGCGGTCAGAACGATCTTACCGCGCCCCTTACGGCTTTCGGGAATACTCACATAGACGGTCGCACTCTGCCCGACAAGCTTGTGTTTGACGATATTCCCCGAACACTGCATTTTGGCAATTCCGCGCATGGCAAATCCCACGCCGAGCAAGGCAACCGTTCCCGTTGCGACCGCAATGAGAATGGGCGCCCAGATATTTCCGGGAAGCCCCATCGCCGCCGCGAATCCGCACCAGCCGCCCAGTGCAAAGAACGCCGTCATCCCCTTGATCGTGAAAAAGGAAAGTCCGCCGTCCGCATCCATGTCGCCGTCTACGCCGTCAAAGTCGCCGTCAAAATCCATGTCGGACGCGCCGCCCAGCGAAAACAGCATGAGTACGATCTGAATGACAAGCAAAATACTCGCCACGACCGCAATGATAAAATATATTTTTTCCGATGTACTCAAAGATTCAAACCACATAAGAAACTCCTGACAAAATCTGTCGGATCATGCCGATAATCCTACCGTATTATATCATGCGCAGCATGCGCTGTCAATATCGCCGTTCAAATTCATCCGTCCATTGTATGAAAAACGGGCGGAGAAAATTCTCCGCCCATTGCATGCCTTATTTTGCGCCATGCCCTTTTGAGATTTTTATCTGTCCTCGCGGAAGTAGGAAAGACCCAGACTTGCGGGAGGTTGCGTCTCGCGGTGTCCGACAATGCTCGTGACGATGAGCACAAGGATCGTGACGATGTACGGGATCATGTTGAGCAGCGGGATCTGCTCGAAGGAGATACCCGTAATGCGCGAAGCAAGGATATAGAGCATACCGAATACGATAGAGCCGAGAATGGCAAGCGCAGGCTTCCAAAGCGTGAAAATGACAAGCGCAATGGACAGCCAGCCGATTCCCTGAATGGTCTGATCGACCGTCGAGCCGACAATACCGTTCATGTAGCCCATGACATAGCACAGACCGCCGAGTCCCGCGATCGCCGCGCCCGAAATGATGAAGGAATACTTATACCCCGTGACGTTTATGCCGACCGCGTCCGCCGTGGCGGGATTTTCCCCGACAGCGCGCAGGTTGAGTCCCACTTTCGTATATCTGAGCACGACCGTTGCCACAACTGCAATGATGATGGCAAGATACACGAGAATCCCGTGCGAGAGGAAGATGGTTCCGAACCAGCCGAGATTTTCCGTTCCCGGGATATGTGCGTTGAAAAAATTGAGTCCCGCATTGGAGAGCGCAGTGCCGACCCCTTCCGTCAGGACGACGTTATTGAGGAAGAAGGACGTAAATCCGACGCCGAAGATGGTGCAGGCAAGTCCCGTCACGTTCTGATTGGAACGCAAAGAGACGGTGAGAAACGCATAGACAGCGCCCAGCGCCCCCGCAAAGATCATGGCAAACAGAATCCCCATGATGACAGCCAGAACGCCGCTCGGATTTTCGACCCCCGCTGTGCAAAGTTTTACGCCAAGGCATCCGCCAGCCGCGCCCATGCACATGATTCCGGGGATCCCGAGGTTGAGGTGTCCTGATTTTTCCGTCAGGATCTCCCCCACGCACCCGAACAAAAAGATGACGCCGAAGGAAATGGCATTTGCAAAAAAGACATCCATTCAATTCTCCTCCTTTGCTTTGCGCGCATTCTTTTTCCGCGAGGTTATTTTGCCCTCACCCGCTTTCACAGCCGCCCCGCCCGTATTCTCAGGAGCGTCTGCCTCAAGTTCCGATTGCTGTATCTGCTCGGTTTCTTTCGGTTGTTGCGTTTTGGTACTTTCCGATTTTGCCGCTTCCATACCGTCCGCGAGAGCAGACTTTTCCGTCTCTTCCCGCTCCGCCCCTGTCTGCTCGGAGGTGCCGTCCTCAGAGGACGCATCCATCGAGAAGGCGGGCTCTTCGCGTCCGTGGTGTTTCTTGAAGTTGAAATGCACTTTATAGACGATGAAGAATTCGCAGCCGATAAAGAAGAAATAGATGAGACCGACGACGATATCGGAGAGCGCCTCGCTGGTGAAACCGAAGTCGGTACACACCTGCGCCATGCCGCGCGAGAGGAAGTTGATGAAGAAGGAAATTCCTGCCATGATGAGCGGATTGAACTTGCCCATCCACGCGACCATGATGCCCGTGAAGCCCATGTTCCCGTCCATTGAGGTGCTGACCATGTGGTTGATGGAACCGACGAGCAAGAATCCGACCAATCCGCACAGCGCGCCCGAGAGAATGAGCGTACGGATGATGACTTTTTTCACGCTGATACCCGCATACCGCGCGGTGTTCTTGCTGTCGCCGATGAGGGAGATCTCATAGCCGTGCTTGGTAAAGCGAAGATAACAATAGATGAGCGCCGTGACGACGATCGCGACGATGACGGTCAGCAAGCTTCTGCCTGCCTGTCCGCTTCCGAGGGAGGGTAGATTGGCGTCCGTAAGAGGCGGCATGGCGCCCGTCCCCTCGGGATACCAATGCGAAACGAAAAATGCAACGAGATAGAGCGCCACATAGTTCATCATGAGCGTGAAGAGCGATTCGTTGGTATTGAAAAATGCCTTGAAGATCGCGGGAATGACCGCCCAGATCGCGCCTGCCGCAATACTTGCGATCAGCATCAAAAGCCAGACGAGCGGATCAGCCGTTTTTCCGCCCAGGTAGTACATGCACATGGCGCACGCGAGACAGCCCATGAGTACCTGTCCGTTTCCGCCGAGGTTCCAGAACTTCATGCGGAAGGCAACGACGAGGGCAAGCGCAACGCAGAGCAAAAGCCCTGTCTGCTGCAACAGCAGCCAGAAGCGGCGCTCCGTGCCGAACGCCCCCGAAAAGAGCGATCCGAAATACCCGAAGAAACCCTTGGAATTGGGTGCCGACGCCGAAATGAAGATGGCGCAGATGATGAGCGCGATGAGCACGGCGCCGAAACGGATACAAAGACTCTTCCAAAGAGGCATCGGCTCGCGCTTGGTGATGTGAATGAACGGTTCCTTTATGCGTTCCATGTCCCGTCCTCCCCGTGTTCTTCTCCGATCCGCGAATCCTTCGCGACGCCCATTTTCTTGCCCTTTTCCTCTTCGAGATTGAGTGCGCCCGCCATCATGAGTCCGAGCTGTTCCTTCGTTGTCTTTTCCGCATGCACGACGCCCATCAGTTTGCCGTGACACAGCACCATAATCTTATCGCACAGTGCGAGCATGACGTCGAGGTCCTCGCCGATGAACAAAACGCCCGCTCCCGCCTTTTTCTGACGATTGAGGATGTCATAGATGAGATAGGACGAGTTGATGTCCAGTCCGCGGACGGGATACGCCGTGATGAGCACATTGGGCTCGGTAAGGATCTCGCGCCCCAGGAGAACCTTTTGGACGTTGCCTCCCGAAAGCCGACGTACAGGCGTCTCGGTAGACGGCGTAACGACGTCAAGTTCTTCGATCACCCGTTCCGCCTCGGCACGCGCCGACTTGCGGTCCACGAACGGACAAGCCACGCGGCGGTTGATGAAGGACGTCACCGCATTCCACGCACGTCTGCACTTTTGGGCAAACGGTTTTTCGCCTTCCTTGGCGGCAACAGGCTTGATCGAATATCGATGGTCCTGATACTTTTTCAGCATCATGTTGTCCGTAATGGACATGGAAGGCGCAAGCCCCATGCCGAGACGGTCTTCGGGGATAAAGCTCATGGAGATTCCGCGCGCCGCGATCTGTTTGGGAGAGAATCCGACAATGCTGTCGCCCTCGTGATAAATCCCGCCCGATTCGACCTTTCTGAGCCCCGCGATCGCCTCGCAAAGTTCGCGCTGACCGCAGCCCGCAATGCCCGCAACGCCTAAGATCTCACCGCCGCGGATGAAGAAATTAAGTCCTTCGATGGCAATGCTTCCCTCGTCGCTCCGCACGCTGAGGTCACGGATTTCAAGAAGCGGTCGGTCGATTTTCGTCACGGGACGCTCAATTTCAAGCTCCACTTTCTGTCCCATCATCATTTCGGTGAGTGTCTGCTCATTTGTTTGAGCAGTGTCTACGCAACCGATATAGGCGCCCTTTCTGAGCACCGCCACGCGGTCGGAAATCGCCATGACTTCGTGCAGCTTGTGCGTAATGATGATAATGGACTTTCCGTCTGCCTTCATGGCGCGCATGACGGTAAAGAGTTTTTCCGTCTCCTGCGGCGTAAGCACTGCCGTCGGCTCGTCAAGAATGAGGATATCCGCCCCGCGGTAAAGGACCTTGACGATCTCCACAGTCTGCTTTTCGGAGACCGACATATCGTAGACCTTCTTTTTGGGGTCGAGTTCGAATCCGTATTTTTCGGCAATTTCCTTAACTTCGCCGTTGATGCGCCGTACGCCGTACTTATTCCCGCCGGGGCCGAGCACGATGTTCTGCGCTGCGGTGAAAATGTCAATCAGCTTAAAGTGCTGATGCACCATGCCGATATGATGGCGGAAAGCGTCCTGCGGCGAAGAAATGACCGTCTCCTCACCGTTGACAAAGATCTGTCCTTCATCGGGATAGTAGATGCCCGAGATCATGTTCATCAGCGTCGTCTTGCCGCTTCCGTTCTCGCCCAAAAGCGCCAGGATCTCCCCCTTCTTTAGCGTAAGGTTGATGTCCCGGTTCGCCATGACCGAGCCGAAACTCTTGCTGATATGTCTTAGTTCAAGCGCGAACTGCGTGTCCACTTGCGCCTCCTTAAAAAATGTCGGAAAACAACAAGCGGCGGAGAATATCTCTTCGCCGGCTTGTCTGAGTTTTTCAGGCTGTCTTGTTCAACTTATTCAAATTATTTCAGGACGCAGAGGAAAGCTCCGTGATTCCGTCAATACGGATATCAAAGTAAGGAGCACTGCGATACTCGGACTCGTGGAAATAACCGTCCTTGATTGCCTCAGTGTCCTTCTCATAGTTCGCATCGGTATTGACATCAGCCATGTAGCTGGTCAGCGTCTGTCCGCCCACCGTGAACTTGGACGTATCAAAAACGTGCAACGTTCCCGCCTGAAGCTGTGCCTTGACCTCATCAATCTTCGCCTGCGTGCCTTCTGCAGCCGCAGCGCCGACTTCCGTCAAAACAACCGAGTTGGTTGCAATCGTACCCGTCCAGTCCACATCGATAGCCTCGTCGTTTTTCACGCAGTCGATCATGTACTCGAAGTAGGGAACCCAGTTGATGCGCGAGGAGATGATGTAGGTATCAGGGCAAGCGGAAGCCGTGCTTCCGTTGTAGGAGACGTTCGGAACGTCCGCCGCCTCGCAGGCAGAAGGTGCGCCCATGGAGTCCGCGTGCTGAGAAATGAGCGCCGCACCGCGCTTAATCAGCGTATCTGCAGCTTCGCTCTCCGCCGATTCATCAAACCAGGAACTCGTATAGGTCACTTCCATCACAACACTGTGATCAGTCTCCTCGTCGACCACGGAACGAACGCCAAGGAAGAAAGAAGTATATCCGGAAACAACTTCCGCATAGGGATATGCACCGACATATCCGATTTTCACGTTACCGTCTGCATCATAATTCGCCGCTTTCAGCTGATTAGCCTTCTCCATCTCAACCAGCTTCATGCCTGCGGCAACGCCGGCAAGGTATCTGCCCTCATAGATGGATGCAAAAGCATTGTGGAAGTTTGCAACATTCTCGGTATGAGCAAGCGTTCCCGTCGCATGGCAGAACTCAACTTCAGGGAACTCTCTTGCCGCCTGAAGAATGAACTTCTCATGGCCGAAAGAATCCGCAAAAATGACGTCACAACCCTGGTCAACAAGGTCCGCTGCCGCGTCGTAGCATTCCTGCGTTTCGTCGATGCCCGTCTTGATGATGAGGTGATCGCTGTCGATTCCCTTGTTTGCGCAAGCCTCACGGATCGCGTCAAGGAAGTTCTTGTCGTACGTCGAGTTATCGTCGTGAAGCGCGATAAAACCGACCGTCAGCTCATCGTCTCCCTGCGAGCAGCCCGCAAGAGCGCCGATACCTGCGACCGCAACGGTCGCCGCCAGACCCAAAGCCAGAAGTTTTTTCATATGGTTTCTCCTTTCCCGATAAAATTATCGTTTTTTATCCCAAAACAAAAAGCGCGCCTTTTTATTGCGCGCGGAATACGACGCTCTCATCCGTCATTGCGTCCACAATGGCGAGAGAGTCGACACGAACTCCCTCGGCACGGAGCTTGTCCCCCGCACCCTGGAATCCTTTTTCAATTGCGATGGCACAGCCGACAAGATGCGCGCCCGCATTTTCAATAATGCGGATAAGCCCGCGCACGGCATTGCCGTTGGCGAGGAAATCGTCCACAATAAGGACGCGATCCTCCTGCTTGATATAATCCTTGGCGACCGCAATCTCATACGTCTCTTTGTGCGTAAAAGAATAGACGGACGCAGTATACACTTCCTTGGGCATATTGGCGCTTCTGTGCTTTTTGGCAAACACACAGGGAACATGCAGCGCAATCCCCGCCGCCACAGCAATGGCAATCCCGGAAGCTTCAACCGTCAGGACGCGCGTAATCCTCTCGCCTTCATACAGACGTGCGATCTCATGTCCGATCTCCATGATGAAATCGGAATCCATCTGCTGATTGAGGAAACTGCCGACCTTAAGTACGTTGCCGGGCAGGACGGTCCCTTCCGCCAAAATTTTTTCTTCCAGCGCCTTCATTTGTGTTCCTTGTGAAAATGTATGTTATCAATATATCACATTCAAAAAATGAAGTCAAATAAATTGCCCGAACTTGTAAATTTTCTTGCACATTTTTATTTATTTTCCGTCAACGTCGCCAATCCCGTTCCCGATGCATATACTACATAGAGAATTCTTTCTCAAACTTTTTTTCAGGAGATCATTATAACAGAGTTTTCGAATGAAAATCAGACTTGTCCCACCGTTGCCTATCAGCTTTCGTCGGTCTGCGTTCCCGTTACGGTGACGCCTTTTGCAAAAGCAGGAACGACATCACGAAATGCTGCACCAGGCCGACGGTGACCGCAGGGAAATATACCTGCAACGGCGTCAAAAACAGCCAATGCGTATTCACCATCAGCCAGGATATCTGCGTTGAGGTCCCCGTGGAGTTCGGCGCAGTTGCAGCCGTCGGAGACACCTACGTCGCATGCAACGGAGCAAGCGCAGACGAGATCTGTCCCGATTGCGGCATGAATAATGCCACGATCCCCGAAGTGCCCGCTGAAGAAGAAACAATGCCTCCGGTCGATCCCGCCGTTAACCTCTGATTTATTTCAGACAGTCGTGACCTCATAAAAGCCGCCGCAGGATTAAATCCTGCGGCGGCTCTTTTTTTATACAAATCCTGTGCCGAGCGGAAAATCCGCTCGGCACAGGAGATCTTTTTCATTAAGTTTATCAAAGCAATTTATGCCTGAGGCGCTTCGGGGGATCCGGCGACCTGAAGTTTTACAAGATATACTCCGCTGTCCAGATTAAGAGCCAGGCAGAGGTAGTCGCAGTCCTCTGGAATTTCTTTGAGGTTCAATAGTTTTGATGTGCCCGTCATGCCGATCCCGAGCACAGTGTATGCGGTACTGTCAAGCTCTGAAATGTACCCGTCCGATTCCGCAATCATATAAAGAGCAATTTCTTCCCATGAAAGCCCGTCAAGCTGAGCCAGCTCCTCTTGTGACATACAGGAAGCAAACATATCTTCAATGGAGATATTCTGATTCAAAGATACAGCCTCTTCATATTCATATACCTGAGGAGTATCAAACGGAATTCCAAACTTCGAATCATCTGCTGTATACGCAACGGCCAACTCAAAAGCGCCTTCCAGATCTATGACCGTCATGGGTACGACGGGGGACATTTCCCCTTCCTGCGTCCCTGTCTCCACAGACATGAGGATTCCGATATTGACACCTGCAGACAAAGCCGTCAGCCGATTATCGCTGTCGAACGCAAATCGGAAGGAAAGATCAGCGCTCTCCACTTCAATACTGTTCAGAATTTCCATGATCGGCATTTCCATTGATTGCAGAAGAACGGCAATCGTGATCTCAGGATTATAGAGGTACTCTTTCAGCATTGCATTGATCATGCTGCTGTTGAGAGCAGACGACGCACTTTCGGCATTCGTCTGTGTATCCGAACCTTCACCCGAATTTGTAGGAATGAGCGCAAGAAGCGTATCGACGCCTATCATATCGAAAGCCGATCTTGCCAAAGTATCATACAAGGTTTCCCCGTCTCTCGGATTGACAGAAACTGCGGCAATGTTTTTCAGGATAGGATTTAAAATATCCGCAATCTGCTGAGTCGTAAGCCCTGAAATCGTCTGAATTTCATCGATGAACGCCTTGAAGGAAAACTCAATCCCGAGCTCACCGAGCGTCTCTTCCACTGCGGCTATAAACTCGTTGATCGTGAGTCCGCCCTCCGGGAACAGACGGTCAATCACCGTCTGCAGGTATTTTTCATCCTTTCCCGCAAGTGAATCGAGAGCTGCGCCAATGGTGTTATCCAGATTTTCATTGACAATACCAACGACGTTATCGTACAGGGACTTCAATTTGAGCTCGGCAGAGATTACTTTATTCCCGTTATCGTCTGCGACCGTCTTCCCCTCGTCCAACTTGGCAAGAGACGCTCCCGCACGCTTGAACAAAGAGACAAAATCTTCAAATGAGGACAGTCCGAGCTGTTCAAGCACAGGCGCCAGATTTACAAGTCGCCCGATGAGAACATTCAAGGAATTGGAATAGCGGAATCCTTTATCGACCGTAACTCTGCTGACAAATTGCGACGTTTCGTCTTCAACGTTTCCGATCGTCTCATCAACCGCAGAGTAATCTTCGATCAGATCCGTGTAGATGTAATCATCCTTTGCGTTCGGATCAGTAAGATAACTGCTGATATCCTTATACCCGGCATTTTCTACGACGGTCTGACTAAATGACGTCTCAACGGTATATATCGCAGAGTCGACATAATAAAATTCCATCGATAAAAACCGATTTTCAAGATATTCTATAGCATCTCCTTCCGAAGAGGTCTCTTCTATATATGTAATCCCCATCAGAATATTTAATTTAGCGACAAAATCGTACCCCGTATCCGTCTTTCGGATATAGCAATCTCCTGCAAACTTACCCGATATTGCAGGGATATCCAAAAGCAAGCTCTCGCCCATTGAGAACGAGCACTCATCCAGCGAAAGGTGCAGCTCTCCCGCATCAAGCAATTTACCAAAGGCGGTTTCGATGATCTGATTGTTTGCAACTGTATTTGCCGAAGGTTCATTTCCGTTCCCGTCCCCGCCTGTCTCCGCACCCGGATTGCAGGCTGCAAACGAAAAAATAAAAGCCAATGACAACAACACCGTCATCAATCTCAAAAAGGTTTTCTTCATAATTCCTCCTTTTAATTCACGTTTCCAAACAGAAAACGAGCTGCCGTACAGAAAACAAGCCTCCAATCCTCTCGATTCCCATTTTATTTGTCCATGTTTTATCATGAGATTCTGAAATCATGACAAAATAAATTGATCACTCGATTTATATTAACAGTATAAACGATTACAGAATAAAAGTCAATAGGTTCATTTTAAAAAAATAATGTTATTTTTGTTCATTTTTCTTCTTCGAAACAGCACATTTTTAAAACTGACCTACGGCATGGAATTCTGTGTCTGTCCTTTCCTGTCTGCTGTAAATGCCCTATCAGCTGAATAACTTCATCCCGTTATATTTACTTTGTACGCTGTACTTACTTCGTCCGAAGCTTCACGCCGCCCGTTGTACTCCCCCCGTCTGTCGCTCTTCCCCTGCCCGTTGTACTTACTCCGTCCGCACCTCCATGCCGCCCGTTGTACTTACTCCGTCCGAAGATTTTGCTCTGCCTGCACGGAATTTTCCGACGATTGACGGCACAGCATTTTCTTCCAACTATAGAAGCCATATATATCGCTGAGCAAAAATGCGCCGAAACAGACGACTACGGACAAGTATGATCGATCTTCCAGCATTGCAAGGATCCATAAAGCGATCAGTACAGCATCATTTGCCGCATACGCTAAGGCAAAAAAAGGACTTCGGCGGAATGTCAGATATACGGCAATAAAACTTGTTGCTACGGAAGCAGTGCTCAGCAAAAGGTTCGCAGTTTCAAATGCAAAAAGGATCCAATAAAAGATCAGCGTCACAACGGCAGTAATCGCAAACATGAATACATATTCCATTGTCTTCAGTTTGTTTACCTTAACTTCACACCTGTTCCCCTGATAGGGATTTTTCAGCCAGGACACAAGCGCTATTACTGCCATCGGAGCGGTCATGCAAAGATAGGTCAGCATCTCTCCATAATATGCATAAGAAAACGAGATGATCCCGTAAATTATGCTAAAGACGATCATAAGCGCCTGTCCAAGCGGATTGCCCTTTGCATTGAAAATCAAGGACGTTATTCCCACCAAAGACGCAACAAGAGCAAGTATATTTTCGCAATCAAAGAGAAGAAAGGAGACTATGATCGCCGCCACGCAGCTCCCCCAAAGGATCAACTCGAACCATGTAAAATATTGATATAACTTTTTCATTTTACCTCCAAAAAAAAGCACTTGAAACGTATCTTCTAAGACCTAACGATACGGATCAAATGCTTTACGCGTTACCCGGTGGCAACTTTAATTATTCAGTTCTCGGATATTCTATCATAAAAAAGCTGTTTGAGCAAGCAAATTGCAGGGAGGCTCGCATACAATCTTTGCACCCGAAAGGGTTAACGCTCTTGAATACTGCTCCAACCGCATTGCATTCTCGCATTCCAATTTCTCACGATATTTCAACTGTTTAAGCTTACACTCTCAAAAATAGCCCTGCATACTGCGCATCCTCGTCACAAAACTCATAA